>ENA-OQJX01000069-OQJX01000069.1-human-gut-metagenome-genome-assembly--contig:-NODE-69-length-66290-cov-2.591282_pt1 | contig 66290 bp, 67 predicted proteins | sample MGYA00242615_ERZ504782 | MGnify/ENA primary metagenome ERZ504782 (study PRJEB26092, sample SAMD00036354) | human gut metagenome | host: Homo sapiens | study: EMG produced TPA metagenomics assembly of... | reverse complement strand
TATTAGTTTTTTCCGTAAGTTTGCAGCATGAAACGAAGCCTACTTATCATATATATATAGTAATCTTTTTCTTCTGTTTGCCTTCAGCAAATGCCCAGGTGACACAACAGCAAAAGACTGCTGCAACAGACTCCGTACGCGTCAGCCTACTGACTTGCGCTGCAGGAGGAGAGATTTATTCCCTATTCGGACACACTGCCATACGATACGAGAACTATACACGTGGCATTGAACGCCGTCTTCAATTTACCGGCATGTTCAAATTCAACGCCCCCTAACTTCATCTTCCTGTTTTGCCTTGGGAGAAACGGATTATCAACTTGGAGTAACCGATTATGAGCATTTCGCCGCCGAATACAACTATCTGGGACGCGATGTCTGGCAACAAACGTTAAATCTAACAGAAGAGGAAAAAGAACGCCTGATAGCACTATTGACAGAGAACTACCGCCCTGAAAACCGAGTATACCGCTACAATTTTTTCTACGACAATTGTGCCACCCGCCCGCGGGACCAGATAGAGCGTGCCATCAACGGCACTCTGCAATACGCTGACAATATGACTGCTAACAGTACGGGAATCTCTTTCAGGGATTTGCTGCATAAATACAGTGAAGGCCATTTGTGGTCACGTTTCGGCATGGACCTATGCATGGGCAGCAAAGCAGACGAACCCATCAACCGGCGGCTGGCAATGTTCGTCCCCTTCTACATGCAGGAGTATTTCAATAAAGCGCAGATTGTGGACAAAGAAGGACAAGCACGACCACTGGTTGCCAAAGAAGAAAAAATCGTAGTAACGGGTAAAACACCAGCCGACTTCGTCAGCAGAGGCATCACACCGATGCAGTCGGCTTCGCTATTACTGATACTTGTAGCAGGCATCAGCATTTACGGCATACGAAGAGGGAAAACTCTTTGGGGCATAGACCTCATACTCTTCTTGGTTGCCGGAATGGCTGGATGTATACTGGCATTTTTAGCACTATTCTCACAGCATCCGGCAGTAAGTCCCAATTATATATTATTTGTATTCCATCCATTTCACCTTTCTGCCTTCCATTCATGCTATCCAGGGTACGAAAAAGGGAAATAAGCCGCTATATGCTGGTTGACTTTGTAGTTTTAACACTTTTTATAGGGCTTTGGACAATAATTCCGCAGAGAATTCCGCCAGCAGTATTACCTTTGGCACTGTGTTTGCTGATACGTTCTGCAAGCAACCTCATTCTAACATACAAACGAAAGTAATGAAAAAAGGACTGATAACTTCCATACTCGCACTTACATTCAGTGGTCTGCAAGCCCAACCGCTGCCTGCCTCCCCAAAGCTGGTGGTAACATTGACCATTGACCAGTTGCGTACAGACTATATGGAAGCATTTTCGTCCTTATACGGAGAAAAGGGGTTTAAGCGCTTACTGCGTGAAGGTAAAGTATTCCGTCAAGCAGAATTTCCTTTTTGCGGAACGGACCGAGCCTCGGCCATTGCCGCCATCTATACCGGGACAACACCGTCCATGAACGGCATCATTGCAGAGCAGTGGCTGGATGCAGGTACACTACGCCCCATAGACTGTGTAGAAGACCCCAACTTCATGGGCAACTATACCGACGAAAGCACTTCCCCCTCCCTATTACTGACCTCCACCATTGCCGACGAGCTGAAAATAGCTACCCGCAACAAAGGTCTGGTCTACGCCATCGCACCTTTCCGCGATGCCGCCATATTGGGTGCCGGACACGCGGGGAACGGTGCCTTCTGGCTTAATAACAATACCGGAAAATGGTGCAGTACAACTTATTATAATGAATTTCCGTGGTGGCTGAGTCAATACAACGACCGGAAATCTCCCGACTACCGTATCAAGGATATGGTATGGACACCTGCACTTCCTTTTACCAACTATACATTTCTGCCCGAATGGCGCAACGAGCCATTCAAATACAAGCTGGATGGTGAACGGACAAACAAGTTCCGCCGCTTGATAACCAGCCCTTTCATCAATGAGGAAGTCAACCTGCTGACCGAAGAGCTGCTGAATAAGAGCACTATCGGACAAGATGACGTGCCCGACCTATTATCGCTGACTTACTACGCAGGAAATTATAACCACCGAAGTACGCAGGAATGTGCCATGGAAATGCAAGACACCTACGTGCGACTGGACCGTAGTATAGCTTCCTTATTAGAGCTCATAGAACGTAAAGTTGGGCTCCACAACGTACTTTTCTGCATCACCTCCACCGGCTATGCGACCCGGAAGCAGCCGACCCGGGCGTATACCGGATACCGGGTGGTGAATTCTACCTGAACCGCTGTGCCGCCCTGCTAAACATGTACCTCATGGCATCCTATGGCGAGGGACAATATGTGGAAGCTTATTATGACCAACAAATCTATCTCAACCATAAACTTATTGAGAACAAGCAGTTGAGCCTGACTGAAATTCAAGAAAAATCTGCCGAATTTCTGGTTCAGTTTAGTGGCGTGAGCGAAGTATATTCAGCTCATCGCCTGCTTTTGGGCCCCTGGTCACCGCAAATAGAACGTATACGCAATAGTTTTCATCGCAAGCGCTCTGGCGATTTGCTCATTGAAATACTCCCGGGCTGGACTATCATGCGGGAAAATAGTACTGATAACCGTGTAGTACGTACGGCCGATATTCCTGCTCCCCTCATTTTATTGGAGGAGGAATGAAGGCTGAAACCACCCGTACCCCCATCAGTATTGACCGCATTGCCCCTACCTTGGCAAGTGTAATGCGCATCCGCGCCCCTAATGCAAGTACAGCATCTCCCCTTGACTTTTGATTCTAAAATAATCTGTGCAAATCTGGATAATCTGTATAGAAATCAGTAACTTTGCACGCTCAACTAACTCAGCAATAATAATAAAAACAAATATATAATGGGATTTAATGAATTTTTAAGCTCGATTTTCGGCAACAAATCCACACGCGACATGAAAGAAATACAACCGTGGGTGGAGAAAATCAAAGCCGCTTACCCGGAAGTAGCCAAACTCGACAACGACGCCCTACGCGCCAAGACAGAAGAACTGAAAGCCTACATCCACGATTCGGCAGCCGAACAACGCGCCAAAGTGGAAGAACTGAAAGCCAGCGTTGAAGATACCGAACTGGAAAAACGCGAAGACCTCTTCAACCAAATCGACAAAATCGAGAAAGAGATATTGGAGATTTATGAAAAAGCGCTGGACGAAGTATTACCCACCGCTTTCTCTATTGTAAAGGAAACAGCCAAACGATTCTCTGAAAATGAAGAAATAGTGGTTACAGCTACCGATTTTGACCGCCAACTGGCTGCCACTAAAGACTTTGTACGCATCGAAGGCGATAAAGCCATCTACCAGAACCAATTGGATAGCAGGTGGTAACGATACTGTATGGAACATGGTACATTATGATGTACAGCTATTCGGTGGTGTGGTTCTACATAAAGGTAAGATTGCCGAAATGGCAACCGGTGAAGGTAAGACATTGGTAGCTACCCTACCGGTATTCCTCAATGCCCTGACTGGTAACGGCGTGCACGTGGTAACAGTGAACGACTATCTGGCAAAACGTGACTCCGAATGGATGGGTCCTCTTTACATGTTCCACGGTTTGAGTGTAGATTGCATCGACAAGCACCAGCCAACTCTGATGCCCGTCGCAAAGCTTATCTGGCAGATATCACGTTCGGTACAAACAATGAATTCGGTTTCGACTACCTGCGTGACAACATGGCTATCAGCCCCAAAGACCTGGTACAACGCCAACATAATTATGCCATTGTCGATGAGGTGGACTCAGTATTGATTGATGATGCCCGTACTCCGCTGATTATCTCCGGACCGGTTCCCAAAGGCGATGACCAACTCTTCGAACAGCTCCGCCCGCAAGTGGAACGTCTGGTAGAAGCTCAGAAAAAACTGGCTACCCAATACCTGGCCGATGCCAAGCGCCTGATTGCATCAAACGATAAGAAAGACCAGGAAGAAGGCTTCCTCGCTTTGTACCGCAGTCACAAGTGCCTGCCCAAGAACAAGGCACTCATCAAGTTCCTCAGCGAACAAGGCATCAAGGCCGGTATGCTGAAGACCGAAGAAATCTACATGGAGCAGAACAACAAGCGCATGCACGAGGTGACTGACCCGCTGTACTTCGTTATCGAAGAGAAAATGAACAGCGTGGATTTGACGGACAAGGGCGTAGACTTGATTAGTAGCAATGTAGAGGACCCCACTTTCTTCGTACTCCCCGATATCACAGCGCAACTCTCTGCCTTGGAAAACGAAACAGAGCTGACAGACGAACAGCGCCTTGAAAAGAAGGATGCCCTGATGACCAACTATGCCATCAAAAGCGAACGTGTGCATACCATCAACCAACTGTTGAAGGCATACACCATGTTCGAGAAAGATGACGAATATGTGGTAATTGACGGCCAAGTGAAGATTGTGATGAGCAGACGGGACGTATCATGGAAGGACGTCGTTATTCTGACGGTTTGCACCAAGCCATCGAAGCCAAAGAAGGCGTGAAAGTAGAAGCTGCCACCCAGACTTTTGCCACCATTACATTACAGAACTATTTCCGTATGTACCACAAACTATCCGGTATGACCGGTACGGCAGAAACAGAAGCCGGCGAGTTGTGGGACATCTACAAACTGGATGTAGTGGTTATTCCGACTAACCGCCCCATTGCCCGTAATGACATGAATGACCGCGTTTACAAGACAAAACGTGAAAATATAAAGCAGTCATCGAAGAGATAGAAAAAATGGTGGCAGCAGGACGCCCCGTACTGGTGGGTACCACTTCTGTTGAAATCTCTGAAATGTTGAGCAAAATGCTTACCATGCGTAAGATTGAACATAGTGTATTGAATGCCAAACTGCATCAGAAGGAAGCGGATATTGTGGCTACTGCCGGTTTGAAATGTGCTGTAACCATCGCTACCAATATGGCCGGCGTGGTACCGACATCAAGCTGAGTCCGGAAGTGAAAGCTGCAGGCGGTCTTGCCATCATCGGTACAGAACGCCACGAATCACGCCGTGTGGACCGTCAGTTACGTGGTCGTGCAGGACGTCAAGGCGACCCGGGTTCTTCTGTATTCTTCGTATCTTTGGAAGATGACCTGATGCGTTTGTTCTCCAGTGACCGCATTGCCAGTGTAATGGACAAACTGGGTTTCAAAGAAGGTGAAATGATTGAACACAGCATGATTTCCAAATCCATTGAACGTGCGCAAAAGAAAGTTGAGGAAAACAACTTCGGCATCCGTAAGCGTCTGTTGGAATATGACGACGTGATGAACAAGCAACGTACAGTAGTCTACACCAAACGCCGCCACGCTTTGATGGGCGAACGTATCGGCATGGATATCGTGAACATGATTTGGGACCGTTGTGCCAACGCCGTCGAAGCGCCCGACTACGAAAACTGCAAGATGGATGTGCTCCAGACGCTTGCCATGGAAGTACCTTTCACCGAAGAGGAATTCCGTAATGAGAAGAAAGAAAAACTGGCAGACAGAACTTTTGACGCTGCCATGGAACTCTTCAAACGCAAGACAGAACGTATGGCACAGATAGCCTATCCGGTCATCAAACAAGTATACGAAACGCAGGGACACATGTACGAAAACATACTTATCCCCATCACAGACGGAAAACGTATGTACAACATCTCCTGCAACCTGAAGAGAGCTTATGAGACAGAATGTAAGGAGGTGGTGAAGTCATTCGAGAAATCCATCTTGCTGCACGTCATCGACGAAGCATGGAAAGAAAACCTGCGCGAGCTGGACGAACTGAAACACTCCGTGCAGAATGCAAGTTACGAGCAGAAAGACCCGCTACTGATTTACAAGCTGGAATCTGTGAACTTGTTTGATGCCATGGTGAATAAGATTAATAATCAGACTATCTCTATCTTAATGCGTGGACAAATCCCGGTACAAGAGGCTCCGGCTGAAGCCCCTGAGGCTCCCCAGGCTCCCCGCCAAGTAGAGGTGCGCCAGGCTGCTCCGGAACAACGCCAGGATATGAGCAAGTATCGCGAACAGAAGGTTGATTTGAATGACCCGAACCAGCAGGCCGCTGCGGCACAAGATACACGTGAACAACCAAGACGCGAACCTATCCGTGCCGAGAAGACCGTAGGACGCAATGATCCTTGTCCTTGCGGAAGCGGTAAGAAATACAAAAACTGCCACGGAAGGAATGCATAAAGCAAAGCTATAAATGATAAGGCGATAGGGTGATAAGATGATACCGTCAGGTATCTTTTATCACCCTATCACTTTTTCTCCTACCACATTATCACATTTTTTATTCGTTCCAGCTTTTGAATATTCAGCTAAAAGAGTACTTTTGCTCCAAAGAACAAAACCAAAGACTATGACCAAATATCACTATTGTCTGTTATTGATGGGGTCTCTGCTGTTAGGCAGCTGCCAGAGTGTAGAACAACTGTCCATTGATTATATGCTTCCGGCAGAAGTCAGTTTCCCGGCAACACTGAAACGTGTGGCTGTTGTCAACAACATGCCAAACGTACCGGACAACAAACTCCTCATCACTGAGGAAGAACAGAAAAAAAGCGAGAATGAGGTGGCACGCCTCACCAACTACTACAATGGAGACGCCGCAATAACAACCGAATCCCTTGCAGAGGCCCTTGCCAACGAAAACTACTTTGAAGAGGTTGTGATATGCGACTCTGCTCCGGAGTAAAGACATCAATCCCCGCGAAAGCACATTATCGAGAGATGAAGTACTGGAACTTACACAGAATTTGGACGTAGATTTCCTGATAGCCCTGGAAAACATACAAATGCGTTCCAATCGCAAGATAAGTTATATGCCCGACTGGGGTGTGTTCCTCGGCACAGTGGATGTAAAGGTATATCCTACCGTCAGAATATATTTACCTAACCGCAAAGGTCCTATGGTGACCGTCAACAGCAATGACAGTATTTTCTGGGAAGAGGCAGGAAATGGTGAAGCGTCAGTACGTTCCCGCCTCATCAGCGAAGAAGACATGGTGAAGCAAGCATCTGAATTTGCAGGAACGGTTCCGGTAAGACATCTACTCCCCTATTGGAAAACCAGTAACCGCTATCTCTTCAGTGGTGGTTCTGTAAATATGCGTGACGCAGCCGTATATGCCAAAGAAGAAAATTGGAGTAAAGCAGTAGAGCTCTGGAAGCAGACCTACGAAACAAAAAAAGGAAAACAGAAAATGTATGCAGCCTATAACACCGCTTTGGGCTACGAAATGCAAGACAGCATAGATACTGCCTTGGAATGGGCATTAAAAGCGCAAACCCTTGCCCGTGAGAAAAGCAAGACAGACAAAAAAGAGACAGGCGAAATACATGATGGAACCATCTCCTATTATATCTTTATCAGCATGTATGTAGACGAATTGGAGAAACGAAAAGAGGGAATGGCACGCCTGAACATGCAAATGAACAGATTTGATGATGATTTTTAGTCAAATGATGCAGAGATAACCGTTTTTTTATACCTTTGAACAACCATTAAGAAAAGAAAGTTATTATGAAGCTCAGTCAATCGTCATTAGCACTCTTGGAGGACACTCTTAAAAAAGCAATCGGCAAATACACCTGCGGTTGCGAACAGACTATCGTTACAGACATTCATCTGCAACCGAATCAGAATTCGGGCGAACTGTCTATCTTTGATGATGAAGATGAAGAGCTTGCCAATACTTCCATTGAAGAATGGATGACATACGAGGGGGATGATTTCTACGAAAATGTAGAGCGTATCTTGTCCTCACTGCTCTGCAACATGAAAAATGAAGGAAAGTTCGACAAGCTGACTATCCTGAAACCATTCTCTTTTGTACTGGTGGATGATGATAAAGAAACAATAGCAGAACTGTTGCTGATGGATGATGATACTCTATTGGTCAATGAAGAGCTACTGAAAGGATTGGATGAGGAACTGGATTCTTTTCTGAAAGAGCTGCTGGAAAAATAATATTCCAAACAATCAGCCTATAAGGAAAAGAGACCTTCTTATAATAAATTAGCCCCTGCGATATAAAACGACCGCAGGGGCTAATTCTTTTTTACCTATACAATACCTAACGTATCTTAATTCCATAGAAAGAACTTGAGGTGGTAACAAAAAGCATATCCTTCTGCCTTCCACCAATTGCCAAGGAAATCGGGCGTTCTTCTATCTGAATACGTCTCTGCTCTTTACCATATTTGTCATAGACAAATATTTCACCATCAGCAACATAGACATTTCCGTCAGCATCGGTCACATTACTGTATTGGCCATAAGGACATATTATTCCTTGTTCTGTCAAACGGCCATCCCCACCAACGGAAAGTTGTACTGTCGTTTTATTCATCTCATTTACAATATAAACCGGTTCTGACTGACCGGGAACTGTAACAGTCAAAGCACAAGAACGTCCCAAATCATAGGTATCCGGAATAATTGTCACGCCATCCGGAGCGACAAAACTATACTCAGGCATACTGGCAACCACCTTGTCAAAGTCACCTCTCCAACGACTGGAAGGGTGAATGACTTTCTGTATATTCTTCATACTGGCTGTAACGACACGCGGCATAGGCTTCATCGTAGCATCCACGTTATCCGGATTAAAAGAATACCCCCAAGCACTCCAGCCACTGTTACCCCAACCACTGTACATCGGATTATCATCCGGCAAGCGCACTACCGTTTCCTGCTTGCCGTTCACCAGATAACCCGGCTGAGGGTCATAGCGGAAAATAACCAGCAGATTGTCTTGCGTATCAGTAGCCAATGTAAAAGGCTTCCAGGGATAATCGGCTATCAAAGTAATCTGCTCCGTGTCTGCCGACCATCTATAGATTTTCTTCAGACGGTTTTCACAGAAGTAGATATTTCCTTTACTGTCGGTAGTAGCTCCGGAGGCCAATTCAAAACCGGTAGCCAGCTTCACAGGCTTGTCCATGACCGTGCAGGAAGGGCGAAGGCTCTTCTCGCTACCCGAAACAGTGAGACGGGCAAAGTCCCACGAATAAACGGGCAACTTCTTATTCATATCATATATAGGAAACTCTATGACTGGTAATATCTGCGTATAATTGTGCATATTACGGAAAGTGATATTCTTGCAATCCCATATGCGGAAACCTATCCTCTTCGGCATAAAGGCACGGATTACGCGATACATCCACACATTTACCATTTCGATATTTTGACAGTTGGACATTTCTGCCATATAACAATCAGGCCCTTCACGACCTTCTTCCTCAAACTGGAAAGCATAAATTTTCCAGTTGGCCACATTATGGAAACGGGCTTCAGTACGGACATGATGCTCCAAAGACATGGCATAAATACGTCCCGGAGTCTTCGTTTCGCTAATATAAAGCCCACTGGCAGCATACGTACTGGCTGTCCAAACATCCTTGATTGTCCCGCCGCCATTGTTTGTAATCCACAAACTCCAATACTGGTTGTCCCAAGCCATATCCTTACCGGTTTCCATGACCGGAGAAGACGGGGAACTAATCCGACGCTCGCCCCTGCGGTAAGACGACTGTCCGGAAGCATTCGAAGCCGGTTTGCGCAAGGTACCGTGCCCGCCTACAAACTTCACATCATTCAAGTACGAACGCTCACCCGCCATCCATTTACAGCCGACAGCACGGTAATTATACGCACCGGTATTAATACCTATGCCATTCAGCACGTCGTCGCCGCCTTCGGAAGATTCAACCAAAGGCACAGGCATACCGAAACCACTGAATGCAGGCTCGCTTTCCTTCAACAGAAATTGAGTCCCAAAAGGATGCAGCCCAATCAGCTTAGTACCGGGAGACAGCTTCAACGTTCTCGTCAGACGATACCACCCCTGGGCACATAGATGTTTTTATGCAAAGAGACAGCTTTCTCAAAAACTTCCGTATCATCAGTCTCGCCATCACCTTTTGCCCCTAAGTCGCGGATATTGACCCATGTCTCCATTGCCGGAAGAACCGGAAGGTCCTTGCCAAGTGTAACCGGCTGTTTTGCCACCGGCTCTATTTCACATATTTCCCTGAAAGAAGAAGCATCATTCAAATCCTGATACACCAGACCGTAAGTAAACTCCTTGACTCTGTACATTTTTGCTTTTCCGGCAACTTTCTTTCCACTTTGAGCATAGTCCACCAGTACGGGAACATTCCTACAATCCACATTCACCAGATTCAATTGCGAAAAAGTATTTCCCTCCACGCTTACCCTGACACCGGCTTCCGAAATATTCTCCCACAACGAATTCTCCACATGAAGCGGTCTGCCAGATTCTCTGCCATTTCAAAGGCAACGGGCGTATTCTTCACATGCATATTGACGATGGCAAACCCCACCTCTTTTGAATAGACAGCCGCTTTTCTCTGTCCCTCAAAGTAAGTATCGACCATCATCATAGGCCATCCCGGAGAAGTCCTGGAGGAAATTATCCCATATTCACCACCATAGAACCTGACGTCTTCCAGTTCATTGCCAACATCATACATGCCGGCTTTCCCCGAACCAATCCGAATGTCGCAATGATTGATAAATCCATGCTGGGCAAAATGCGCACGAATGGCGACGGCTTGAGGATTACCTTTGTCTATACGGAAATCCACATTGGACACCGCACTATAGAAAGTACCTGCACCGGCATCCGAAGGCTTCCTGCCCTCTTGTGCCAGCCCTCCCGTAAACCATATCATATAATTTTGAGTAGTCTGGAAACCGGGTGTATCGGCTCCCAAATAAATCACCGGCCGTTTCTTTCCATAACCAATCAGCCGAATGGATGAGGGAATTTGAATCGTCTTGCTAATGCGATAATTTCCTTCCGGCAGAAACAGTATCCCAAAGTTCTTTTCGCGCTTCACCTGATTGATTGCCTCTTGAAGTGCATCGGTCACGTCGGACTTTCCATCAGCCTTGAAGCCGTAATTCTCCGGGGTAAAGTAGAATGCTTCCGGATCGTCCGGTCTTTGCGTATAGGTGGAACCACCCTCTGCCGCCCACCCGGACGGCATATTACCGATAATCCAACAGACTATCAGCAGGTATCTCATTATTTGATAATTTCTCATTACACAGATTGTTTTAATATGGATTTTCCTTATTTAATACGTACACCAAAGAACTTGGAACGGCCTGTGACAAACAATGTATTGCCATCCTTACCGCCAAACTGTAATGTGGACGGACGTTCGGGAACACGAATCATCCCTTTCTTCTTGCCATCCTTATCAAATACATATATTTCTCCGTCAGCCACATACAAGTTCCCTTCCTTATCTACAGCAGAACCAAATTCGCCCTGCTCCACAAAATAGCTCAAGTTGGAGAGCGTGCCGTCATTGGCCACATCCATCTTCACCATTCTGCGGTCATATTCATCAGATGTATAGAAAGGCTTTCCCGGATAGGCTTCCAGCAGGGAAGAACTACGTGACAAGTCGAAATAATGAGGAATGATAGTTTTTCCATCCGGTGCCAGGAAGCACATTTCAGGAACATAGACCGACACCGCATTGAAATCGTGGAAGTCTCTCCAACGGTTAGAAGGATAAAGAGCCTTATACACGTTCTTCACTTGACCCATCGGAACACGCGGCAACAGTTTGATGGTCTCTTCCGGATTTTCCGGGTCAATGGAGTAGACTCTCATTGTATATGCGGAATTACCATATCCGCTGAAAGAAGTACCTTTTGTATCAGGCATTACCGGCATTTCCTCCGGCTTACCATTAATCAGATATCCCGGCTGCGCATCATATCTGAACAATACCAATAGATTATCTTCTGAATCAAAAGCCAGGTTGGAGGGTTTCCACGGGAAATCTGCCAGCAGCGACAAGCTGTTTGTCTCTACCGACCACTTAAAGATACGACGCATCCGATGGTCGCAGAAGTAAATGTTACCTTTACTGTCGCGCGCAATGCCTTCGGCAAATTCCAAATCGGAAGCCAATTGGTTCACCTTACCTATTTCATTGCCTAACGGTTGCTGATGAGGTTCTTTTCCGGTTACAATCAAGCGAGAAAGTTCCCACGGGCGGATGTCAATGTCTTTGTTGACATCGAACACTGCAATGTTATTCGTATATTTAATCTGAGAATAGTTATGCAGGTTCAGAAATGCGATGTTCTCGCAATTGCGGATACGTACAGAACTGTGATACGGTTCATTGACACGGATAACGCGGAACATATACAAGTTTGCAAAGGTCACATCTTTGCAGTCGTCCATCTCTATCGGTTGGCAATCGGTACTTTCGCGGCTCTCTTCCTCGGTTTGCATGCAATACACCTTCCAGTTGGACACCTTGCTGAAACGTACTTCATTTCTTACATGATGCTCGATGGACATGGCATAGATACGCCCCGGAGTAGAAGTATTGTTGGCATAGAAACCATTGGTGGCATATGTGCTTGCTGTCCAGATATCTTTAAAGGTGCCACCACCGTTGTTGGTCACCCACAGACTCCAATACTGGTTGTCCCAAGCAAGATCCATGCCCGAAGCCGCTACCGGATTATCGGGAGAACTGATACGAGCCGGTCTGTTCCACCGGCCACGTGGTTCCTCAACACCCGGTTTAGGTTTCCATAAACCGCCATGCCCGCCTACAAACTTCACGTCATTCATATAAGAATCTGCATTTGCCATCCACTTCACACCTACAGCACGATAGTTATAACCGCCGGTATTGATACCAATGCCCATCAGCATATTTGCACCGCCTTCCGAAGATTCCACCATCGCTTTCGGACCGCCAAAACCACTGAATGCAGCAGTACTTTCATCTAGCCGGAACTGAGTGCCAAAAGGATGCAGGCCTATCAACTTGGTATCGGGCTTCATCTTCAAAGTTTCGGTAATGCGATACCAGCCTGGGGCACATAGATATTATCGTACTTGTCAATAGCCTCCTGGATGACCTTCGTATCATCCGTTTCCCCATCTCCCTTTGCACCGAATTCGCGCAGATTTACCCATGTTGCCATTGCAGGCAGTGCAGGGATGTCCATCAGTTGGGCAACCGGCATCTTCTGTATCGGTTCAATATCAACCAACGTTTCATATTCCGGCATATCCACCATGTTATCCATCTGCAAGCCGTGGTCGTATGACTTTACCTTATAGATTTTATGAGCAACATGGGTGGCCGTATTGCTACGGGTATATTTCGCCAAGGTCGGTACATTCTTACAATATACATTGCGGAAGGTTATCTGATTGTTGCTGTTGTTCTCGTTGGTAATCACCACTGCCGGACCACTTACATTTTCAAAATAGCTGTTTTCCAAAAATAACTTGTCGCAATAATTAGGGTCAATATCAAATACAGCCGGAACATTCTTGGCATACAGATTCACCATTGCCAAACCGGACTCCTGACAACGAAGAGCAGCTACACGTTGTCCCTCAAAATAAGAGTCGACCATCATTACCGGCCATCCGGGAGAAGCTTTTGTCGTATAAATGCCATAATCTCCCCCGTAAAAAGCAACGTTTTCCAACTCATTGCCCACATCGAACAGACCAGCCTTGCCTTTACCTATGTATACGGCACATAACTGATAAAACTGTGTTGGGCAAAGTGTGTGCGTAGCGCCACTGCATGCGGATTGCCATCTTCTATACGCAAGTTGATATTCGACATGGCACTGTAGAACGTACTGGCACCGGCATCACGGGGTTTCTCACCTTCCTTGACAACGGCTCCCGTAAACCAGAACATGTATTTAGCTTTTCCTTTATCATCAGCTACTTCCTCCTGAAAACCCGGAGAATTCTTAGCCAGAATAAATTCCGGGCGATTCTTTCCATAGCCAATCAAACGAATAGCCGTAGGAATATAAATGGTCTTGCTGATTTTATATTTACCTTCAGGGATAAAAAGGATTCCGAAATTCTTTTCTTTCTTCACTTGATTAATCGCTGCCTGCAAAGCATCCGATACATCCATCTTTCCATCCGCCTTTATAGGATAGTTCTCGGGAGTGAAATAAAAAGCTTCGGAGTCATTGGGTTTTAGAGGATATATCGAATTCAATTGTACAGCATACAACTGAGTACATATCATCCCCAGCAAAATTAAAATAATCGTGTTCAATTTCTTCATGGTCTTATTTTTAATGTATGGATAAAAAAAGACGTTCTGCCGTCAAGCAGAACGTCTCCCTCTGCTATAAATTACAATTTTATAACTACTACCGGCGCATAATTATGCCGTACAGTGCCCACACCCGAAACATCAGCCAGAGCGCCAATACGGAAATAATAATTCTTGCTGTATTTCAAGACATCAGCATTTTGTCCCAGATCGATGGACAATGTATAAATATCAGCGCTATTTATAGCAGTACTCGGACTAAACACTTGCTTATCAGTCCCTCCATTCAACGTCAATTTCACATTGTTACCTACCCACATATCTGAAAAAGCAAACAGCTGAATCTCTTTCAATTTCACTTCTTGTTTACCAGCTTCCAACGAGAATGTAGCAGTAATTACATTGCCATTCTTTTCTACTTTGGACTTTTGACGCGAATATAAGGAATAACCTTGAAATCATACACATTATCCCCTGACTTAACAACAAAATCCTTCACTTCAAATGGATAAAAATTCCCATTTTCAAAACGAACATCATAAGTGGCAGCAAAAACCATATTGTTACGATATTCTCCGGTATTTGTGATATACCAGGTTTGATCCGTAGCATTAGTAAATCCATGCTCCCTCACTTTAATTGCATTACCGTTTTCCATATCAGAACCTACAAGTTCACCAGTCTGTTCGTCAAGGATAGAACCATGTATGGAAGCATCCGGTCCCTCATAATTATCAATTTCACAAGATGTCAATGCGAATAAGAAGCATGACACAAATAACAATATCTTTTTCATAACTTTCTACTTAATATTATTCAAATTAATGACCTGGATTCTGAACTAAACCATTCGTGGCAATATTAGGTATGCCCCTATAGTAATTGATGTTCTGGAAAGTACGCCCTCCTCTTGTTTCGTCACCAAAGTAGTTCACCCTTGCAAAGACATATTTAGGCTCTGCACCACGCAAGTCAAGCATCGGCACCAAAGCTTTACGAATTCTATTATTGCTGAACTCAGTATGGAATTCCCTACGACGATTCATATCCCAAAAACGCTTTCCTTCAAACGCCATCTCCACACGACGTTCCTTCAGGACATTCTCCAATGTCAAAGATATCCGGTCGGTGTGTCCGGCTCTACGTCGCAAAGCATTCAAACAGTTCCCAGCCAATTCCTTATCGCCCAATCCACTACCATTTTCCACAACAGCCTCAGCATAATTCAGGTAGACTTCTGCCAAACGCATATCAATATAAGAGGTAGTGGACGAAAGACGGTCGGGAGACATGCTCTCGCCCTCGGGCATATACTTACGGACTCCAAAACCTGTAGCAGTCCAATTGGCATCCTCACCACTGTTCACATTATTAAATCCGGAGAACATGGTTTCACCTTCGGCTCCTAAAGCATAATATGTTGTTCCATTTTTCTGAGTAGACTCGTTTGAATAAGCCACATAGCTATTATTGTCCTTGATAAATCCGCCCTGGATAATAATCTCAGTGCCGGCATAAGATGAACCCGGCACAACCACACTTGCCAACAGACGTGCATCCTTGTTGGCAAACGGTTCATACAAATCGTTGTATTTAACAAAAGGTACCGACATCAAGGTGTTCACTACAGAAGCATTATTCATATTATGGAAATTAGCGATATAAGCATCTTCATTCCCATCCGTACGAGTTACAATCTTTGCACTTTTTCCCGTGCCGTCATCCGTATAATCTTCAAACAAATCAACGATTTCCAACATCGGATTGAAACGTCCATATTTCAGAGCGCCCGGATTGACTTGAGGAAGGATATTAAACTGGGCATAGCTATGTCCCTGATTAGTATTGGTTGTTCCATTAAGATACGCTTTACTGAAAATGACCTCTTCATTCTGGTCATTCAGGAACAAGGCCTGGAAGTTTGATGCAGCCTCCTTAACAGTAGCCGGAGCAGGCTTATAAAGAGATTTACCGGAATTCTCTATAAGGAACTTAGATGCTTCAATACATTCTTTATAGAATGCATCGGCATCGGCAGAAGTCATTCCACCCACCAGTTTCTGAGTGACAGCCTCACCAGCCAAAGGTGCCAGATTCCAATACTTGGCTACAGAAGCTGCATGAAGTGCAACTCTTGACTTCAACGCATAAGCTGCCCACTTGGTTACGCGATACAAATCCGAACCAGAAGTCGCATCGGGCAAAGTAGCAGCAGCAAGGGTACACTCATTCAATACAAATTTCCAAGTATCCAACTCTGTACTGCGAGGAACTGCCACAGCACCCGGTCCACCATTGGCATAATCATCGTCCTGCACTTTGTCAATCAGAGGAACGCCGCCATATCTTTTTACAAGCCCATAATACATATAAGCACGTGCAAAATGGGCTTCACCAGTCATACGATCCGCATCTGCAACAGAAATTGTTCCGGCTTCTTTGGCTTTCTCTACATTCTGCATAAAAATATTCACCTGACGAATATCTCCATAGGGCCAATAATTGAATCCTTCGTAACCTATACCCACTCCTCCGTCACTACGGGTAGCTTCGTCGGTGAGAAATGCCAAATTAGTAGTTTCATTCACACCATCATAACCGCGTTGATTAAAACCAGCGTTCGGACGATAATTAAAATCTTCCATAGGAATCATGGTATATATGTTTGCCAATAGTGCCTTTACACCACCTTCTGTCTCCAATAACTGCTCGGGAGACACTTTATCCAGCGGTTCAAGTTCCAAGAAGGCATTACAACCGGACAATCCCATCAATGCACATAATGAGAATATCGATAAAATATTTTTTTTCATGGTATTTCAGAATTAAAAGTTTATGTTTAACCCAAAGTTATAAGTTCTCATCAACGGATATGCCAGGTTGGCTCCCCAATCCCTTTCCTCACGTTCGGGGTCAGCATCCTTCAAAGCCTTGTTACAGAACGTAAGCAGGTTTGAACCATTGACAAAGATACGGGCACTGTTCAACCCGATTCTTTTCATAAATGATTTTGGCAGATTGTAACCGATCTCCATACTCTTCAAACGGAGATAAGTAGCTTGCGGAAGCCAAACGGAAATACCATAATTCCATCTGCTACCATTATCCGAAGTATTGGAGAAATTGTGGCGTAATGCCGGATAATAACCGGCTACCCATTGTGTGGCAGGATTATACGGATCATCTGTTATATTTGCAGGATGCCAACGATCTACATACTTCGCAATTAAATAAGATTTATTTGTCTTGCCACCATATCCCCAAACATCATCATTGGCATATCCGATGGAGTAACCGGAAGCTCCTTGAAACAGCATATTGAGATCAAAGTTCTTATAAGAAGCCGCCAAAGTCAACCCATACTGGATAGGAGGATTTGCACCGGTTGCCCAAAACTCCGGAACACGGTCACTGCTGTTAATCCTGCCATCACCATTCAAGTCAAGCAATCTGTAACTACCCGGAAGCATCTTAGAGTTACCCAAGTTTCCACCAATCAAAGGAGCCGTTTCATACTGTTCCAAAGAAGTATATTGGCCATCGTATTTATACAACCACATCACATTACTGTTACGGTTTTCCTTTCCATTCAGCCATCTATCCATAGAACTGGTATATTCGGCATGTTCCACATGCAGACTTCTTTCACGTGCATACGTAAAATTAGCACTTACTGAATATGAGAAGTCCTTACCGATTTGTCCTCTGTGTCCCAATTCAATCTCAAAACCCCGGTTCCGGTTAGAATTCAGATTTTCCTTCGGGAAACTTGCACCAAATGTATCAGGAGCAGATTGTGCACGGTCGGCCAAAATGCCTTCATTCTTACGATTGAACCACTCGATAGTACCACTCAACTTACCATTCCATAAGTCAAAATCCAGACCTACATTGGAAATAGAAGATGTAACCCAAGAAAGCCGGTCGGTCACTACACCAGGAGCTACCATACCCATAATCTGGCTGGTACCATCAAAAACATAACCATTGGAAGCCGAATTATAAGCAGATACATATTGGAAAGGATCACCGGCATCATATCCACTTTGCCCAAAAGAACCCCTGATTTTCAAATTAGTAATGAACGGCAAATTGTCCTTGATGAAACTTTCTTCCGAAAGCCGCCATCCGGCACTTACCGACGGGAAGAACGTCCAACGCTTAGAAGGAGCATAACGATAAGAACCATCATAACGTCCTACTACCTCCAACAAGTATTTACCGGCATAATCATAGTTCGCACGCATCAGATAGGCTGCCAAACGGCCAAAACTACGATACCCTGAATTGGTAGCTGTACCCGGACTTGCCTGATTCAAAATATCATTAGTAAACAACTCTGAATATTGCCGGGAACCGGATAATTCATCGCGTCGTGTACTGCTCAACTCTGCCACAGCTGTCACATTCAAATTGTGCTGATTGAAAGAACGCATATAATTAGCCTGCAACCTACCATAAATCTTCTGATATATTCTCATCGTATTGGAATAAGCATCAGTACTACCTCCCGTACCGGCAGGCGCATCTGTATAATAATCATACAACGGATAAGAACGATTTAAAGAAGAGTTGTTACGATTGTTACCGTCAAATGACCCCAAAAGACTCAATGCCAACCCTTTTACAAAAGGAACTTGCCAATTCAATTCCACATCGGCAGAATACGTCAGGCCTCTGTTCTTGCGATAACCGTCTATATCCGGATCAACCAACGCAAAAGGATTCTTGTTTTCAGGACCGATTGCAGACAAATGATTGGGATTATTAATTGTATGAGTACCGATACCACGGTCATTAACCATCAAAGTCTTAAAAGTCCACATAAAATCCTCTCTCGGCCTTTGGGTCTCGTCCCAACGCCGGACAGATTCACATTCAGTTTCAGCCCTTTCGTAAGCTCTGCAGTCAGGTTACTTCTCAGATTATATCTATGATAGTATTGGATACCACTCTTCAGCAAACCATTATCGCCATTATAGCCGAAGCTCACATAATATTTCACCTTATCCGTTCCACCTCTCACAGAAACAGTATGCGATTGCTGGAACGCCAGTTTATTCATAAACATGTCAATCCAGTTATTGTCTGTATAACCCTTAGCCCCGGTTCTATACAGTTCCAGAATATCGTCAGTGTATTCAGGGGCAGCCTGGTCATTACGTGCCCTTTCATTGGCCAACATGCGATAAGTATAAGCATCTACCGTTTCTTCCATACCCGTGGCATTCTTCATACCGAACAATGCCGAGTAAGATACTCTAGTCTTTTCGGCCACACCTTTTTGGTAGTAACAATGATTACGCCATTAGCCGCATTCATACCATAAATAGCGGCAGAAGCATCTTTCAAAATAGAGATACTTTCTATATCCTCAGAATTCAGCTGTGCAAGTTCTTCAGTACCTTCACGCGTGATGCCGTCAATTACCACCAACGGGTCACCATAACCGCGAATGCTCACCATATTGTCGAAAGTTCCCGGCTCTCCGGTTTTCTGGCGAATCAATAGTCCCGGCATCTTACCTTGAATATTGCTAATCAGATTCTCGGTCTTGGTCGTAGCTATTTCATCAGCACCAATGGCTGCAATGGCACCGGTCAGTGATTCTTTCTTCTGTACACCATATCCTACAACAACCACTTCATCCAATATCTCAGCATCTTCTACCAAAACTATCTTGAACGAATTTCGGCCTGCAACCTTTATGTTTTGTGTCTTATAACCTACATAGCTTATTATAAGAGTAGCATCAGAGCCCACATTGGTCAGAATGAAATTACCGTCAATGTCTGTTATGACACCGTTGGTAGTTCCCTGCACCAAGATACTGGCACCAATCACCGGTTCACCGGTTGCATCGACCACAGAACCTTTCACCGTCGCAGCCTGCAAAGCCATCTGTACCCCATCAGCTCCTACAGCTTTATCATAAAGGATTATATTACGGTCCAATATCTTATAGCCTATATTGGTTCCTTTGAATACATCGTTCAGAACCTTGAATATGGTTTTGTTATTTGCCCGGACCGATACACGGCGCTTAACGTCAATCTGCTTGTTGTTGTAGAAGAAAACAAATTCGGTACCTTGTTCCAGCTCCGTCAGTACTTCATCAACAGTCTTGTTCTCAAGAGCAATGTTTACCATTGTCTTTTGAGCATAACCTTCATTGGCAAAAGTCATACCAACCAAACAAAACAACATAAATAATGTGCATCTCATAGCAAGAGGAATTTTTTTCATGCATCTCATCAGGACACTTTTTGCCCTAAATGATTGGATACAATAGTGTTTTTTCATAATTTTGTATTGATTTCTAGTGAAAAAATAAAGTTACTTTATCTGTCGCCAAACAGATTATTTAAAAGTTACTGTGTTTCATGCAGGAAAATGCGCCAACATTTTCCTGCATGTTTTTCTAAACGGACTTGTGTTTCATCATACTACTTTTTAAAGGGTTAATAAACTTCTATTACCTGTCTCTCGGCATCCACATCACCATCTTCAACAAACTTGAAATGAATATTCGAGGATATTCGGAAGTGCTCCAATATTCGCTCCAAACGTTGTTTGGTAAATGTAGCCGTAAAGGAATTCTGCTTCAATGAAGCCTTTTTCAGAATGAATTCCACATTATATCTTTTGCTCAAACTCTTCAATATATCTTCAAACGGAGTGTTCCTGAAAATCAAGCGTCCGTCCTTCCAACATGTTTCCACGTCTACATTGACTTCTTTCACAACGACCTTTTCCCGCACTATATCATAAATAACCTTTTGCCCCGGTATCATCATTACATTATTCCTCCTGCCGTTATCCACATAGGAGAAACTGACTTTACCCGAAACCAAAGTGGTCTGTACCGTCCTGCTCCCTTTGTAAGCCTCTACGTTGAACTCCGTTCCATGTACCGCTATCTCGGAATTGTTCAGCGTGCCGACAATGAACTTCTTTTCATCTTTTGCGACAGAAAAGAATGCTTCACCCACCAACTTCACTTCCCTTTTATCATCGGCAAACCGGGAAGGATAGCGCAACGACGACGACGAGTTCAGAACGACTTCCGTTCCATCCGGCAATTCGACAGAAGTAGTCATTCCCGGATTTGTCCTGACTTCCATCATATGTATCTCTTCTTTATCCTTGTCCCAATAAAGGATAGACCACGATACCATCAAAGGGATGAATAAAATGGCGGCCGCCCGTTGCATCCCTCTAAATAATACCTGATACCTATTGACCTTTTTCTGTTTCATCTTACGATGTACATCCTCCAAGGCCTTCTTTACATCCAGCCTGGATGAAATCTGCGCCATGTCCGCTGCCAGACCGAGTGTCTGAACCTGGCGGGCTGTCCTGCGGTTCTCTTCCGATGCCTCCAGCACTCCTCTACCAGAGCAGTTTCATCCTCCGTTGTCTCTCCTTCATAATACCTGAGAAGCAGATCCTCCATTCCCTCTCTTTTTACCATAATTTTTATTGCTAGCTTTAATCAAAAGACAAACGGGCGAAAAGAACTCCTAAACAAAAAGCTAAAAATATTTTATACACTTAGATTATAATGGGAAAAAAGCTATTTTTGCCAACAATAATGAACCCACCATGAGAACATACCATGGAAGATACATCTTTATTATCCGCCATAACAAAAGGAGATAGAAGATGCTTTTGATGTGTTATTTCAAAAGTACTATTCTGTGCTCTGCACCTACTGCTATCGTTTTGTCCGGTTGGAAGATGCAGAAGAGATTGTTCAGGACGTCATGCTATGGCTTTGGGAAAACCGCGAAAGACCCATTATCGAATATTCGCTCAAGCAATATCTGTTCAAGGCTGTCTACCATCGTTGCATGACCCGGATTGCCCAAAATGAAGTGAAGCAACGGGCAGACACCGCTTACTATGAACGAATGTTCACCATGCTGCAGGAGGTGGATATCTATCAAATCAACGAATTAAGCAAGCATATACAAAGGGCCATCAACGAACTGCCGCCTACTTATAGGGAAGCTTTCATCATGCATCGTTTCCAGAATCTGAGTTACAAGGAAGCTGCCGAACTACTCAACGTTTCCCCAAAAACGGTAGACTACCGCATTCAGCAGGCTTTGAAGATTTTAAGGGTCAAGCTGAAAGATTATCTGCCACTGATATTGATGCACCTGCTCACCTCGCATTAAGACCATACATAAGCGGAACGTCCCCTATACCTTGTCGGCTACACACCGGGACTTAGCCCTAAAGAGTATAGAACTGAGAGGTCAAAACATCCGGATGTTTTACCCCAATACATGGGGATGTTTTCACCCAAAACACCCGGATGTATTACCCCAAAACATCCGGGTGTATTAATGGAAAGGATGCGGATGTTATGACCTCTCAGTATACGGGTCAGACTGGTTCAGTCCTGATGGGAGAGGCACTAAGTCCCTATACATCCCGTATTCATTAATTATTCTAAAAAAAGTTAGGGAAAACTCCGGGCCACCGGTCATATAAGCAAGAAGCAACCCTATTATTATCATAACCTCAAAATGCACGCAATGAGAAAACTGATTATCCTATTGTCGGCGCTGGTGTACGTCATCCATGCACAAGCGCAATTTTCAGTGACAGCCCATCAGGAAGGATGGGACAATATCCCTCCACAAGTACAAAACCGGGATTTTCCTTTCAGCAATCCGTACTTGCCAATATGGACGGGGACGATGCCCTTGAAGAAGTAATGCTTTTCGGACGTGACAACGGACACTACCCCACTTTCGACCTTTTCAAGGCCTACTATGCAATCGTAGACAACTATACCAAAGAAATACAATACATTTCCGACGAGATTTATGTCACCGACAAGTACAATCTCCTTGTAGAAGACCGCAACAAGGACGGCATCTCCGAGCTCTACATATCCTACTTCAAAGACGGAAAGTTCAGCGTAGACGAACAAGGTTACAATCTGCGCACCACACGCTGCTACGACCGTATAGAATGGAACCCTACTGGCAAAAACTTTAAATCTTCCGGAAAATGAAAACAAGACTGACACTTATCCTGGTACTCCTTATTTATATAGGAGCTGCCTCGCACACACACGCACAGCAAAAGAAAGTAATCAAAACCATGATGATAGCCGGGCAGGACGGCAGCCATTACTGGCAAGGCGCCTGCGAAGCCATGAAGCAGATATTGGAAAACAGCGGAATGTTCAAAGTGGACTTTGCCTTTACACCCGACTTTGGTGAAGACATCGCCACCTTCAAACCCGATTTCCACCAATATGATTTAATCGTCATCAACTACGGCGGAGCTACATGGACAGAGCCCGTACGCAAGAATTTCGAGAAATACGTTGCCGATGGAGGCGGTGTGGTAGTGATACATTCTTCCGTCGTCCCGATGGCCGACTGGAAAGAATACAACGAGATAATAGGCATGGGAGCCTGGGACGGACGAAACGAAAAGGACGGTCCGTATCTGTACTGGAAAGACGGACAATACGTCTACGACTACTCTCCGGGGTATGCCGGCTACCACGGCTTGCAGCACGAAACCGTCATAGAACACCGCGCCCCCATCATCCTATCCTGCAAGGATTGCCTCCTCAATGGAAACACTTCAAGGACGAGATATATACCCGCCTACGCGGTCCGGTAAGAAACATGGAAATATTGGCCACCGCCTACGAACGCGGACGGCATGAACCGTTGATGTGGACAGTAAGCTACGGGAAAGGGCGCATATTCGTCGACCTCCTGGGGCACTGCGGCAACGACCCGAACATGACTTACTCCATGCGCTGCACCGGTTTCCAGGTGACTTTACTCCGGGGATGCGAATGGGCTGCCACCGGTGCCGTCACCCAAGAAGTTCCCACAGATTTCCCACTGAAGGATACTTATACATTACGTCCGGAGTTCAAGGCTCCTTTTCATGCTTACCCTGAAACCAAACACTGAATACCATGAAATACATCATCCGAACACTGCTGCTGGCATGCTGCTGCATGCAGGCACAAGCACAAGCTCCGTGGAAACCCGATACGGAACTGGAGAAACAATTACAGCAAAGCAATCATGTGCACCGCATAATGAAAGCTAATCCCGCACACGCCGGACTGACGCGGTGGGAAAAGAAAGAGGTATTGAAAAGCAGGGTACTCCCCCTGGCCGAAGATTTCGGCGCTCTGCGCCACACCGGACCCGGAACCATACATGTAGACCGTAAAGTCACTGTCTCAGGCAAAGGAAGTGTCCGTCTGGACACTCCTGCCTCCCTGGGCAAGAAGAATCCAACAAACCGGAATTACGCCACCCCGGAGATTATCCGTCCCCTCGACCGGGAAGACTTGCGGGAATACAACCGCTTTTCCGTTTGGGTATATGTGGATGCACCGGGCGTTTATCTGACCTTTGCCGGATTCACCCTATACAATGAAGGGGAGAAAATCATGCCGACTCCCGGACGCTTTGAAGGACAACACTTCGAGACTGTCTATCCCAACAAATGGCAGCACATCATATGGGAGATACCGGACCTATACCGTGACTGTGTCACCGGCTTTTCGGTAAACATCATGCTGGCAGGTGCTCCTGCAGGAGCCAGCGAACGCATGAGCCTATACATAGACGACATGCGCATCGAAAAGGTAGAAGCGGAAAACAGCCGGGGATTCGACCTGCGAAAAGATGCAATGGCCTACTGCCACAGCGGATACAAGCCTGGAGCACGCAAGCAGGCTTTGGTGCAGCACATGCCGGAAAGGACTTTCAGCCTGCACGATGCCGCCACGGGACAAACCGTTTATCAAGGTACGGCCAGTCCTCTGAATCAGGACAAGAAGCTGGACAAAGGATTTCTTGTACTGGACTTCAGCAGTTTCAATACGCCCGGACAATACTTCCTCTCCATCGGTGATGTACAATCAAAGCCTTTCCCCATCGGAAATGATGCCTACCTGTCTACCGCCTGGCACACGCTGAACTTCTTCTTTTCCGAACGTTGCGGTTTCGACCAGCCCGGCATTCATCAGGAATGCCATCAGGATGTATTCGCCTATCATCCGACGGACGGAGCATGAGCATTGCCGGAGGATGGCACGATGCAGCCGACCTGACTCAAGGAACGGGAAATACAGCCGAATCGTGCATCGCCCTCCTCGAAATGGCCGGTGCCGTACAAGGCAAAGACAGTATCTTCTACGAACGCCTGCTGGAAGAGGCACGCTGGGGAGTGAACTGGATTCTGCGTACCCGCTTCGGTGACGGCTACCGACTGGGCGGACTGATTATCGGCATTTGGACAAAGAATATCCGTGGTGACAAAGACGACATGCAGACAGAAGCACGAAATACACCTACGGACAATCTGAAAGCCGCTTCCAGTTGCGCACTCGCCGCCCCTCATTTTGAAAAGAAAGACCCGGTATTTGCACGGTGGTGCCGGAACAGTGCCATTGAGGATTTCCAATTCGCCATCGACCTGCTGGATACACAAAGGACGGAACAGAACGAAACCGAACTTTATGCCCTTGCCACCGTCACAGCCATGCGTTTGTACCGCCTTACACAAGATGTTTACTATCTGGACTGGGCAACCCGGCTGGCACGTACCGTCATGGCGGGCCAACAGTTGGAAAAGCGTACCGACTGGAAAATCCCCCTGCGAGGTTTCTTCTATGAATCTTCCCGGAAAAAGCGTATTCTGGCCTATTATCACCAAAGCCAAGAGCACTTGATGGCCGAAGGACTCTCGATGCTACTGACAGATGCCCCTACCCATCCGGACGTCCCGTTGTGGAAGGCATCCTGTGAAGCCTATGCAGACTATCTACGCGGGATTTCACAACTGATTGAGCCGTACGGCATACTGCCAAGCGCCGTATACGAGGTGGATAATACCGATTATAAGAATCTGTACCACGAAGGAGAGCAGGTAGGGCTTCCCAGCCTGGAAGAATACAATGCACAAGTGCGCAACGGCATCCCTCTCTCGAAGGATTTCTATCTGCGCCGTTTCCCCGTCGCCTATCAGTTCAGGGATTCCACGCTGTTGTCATGGGCAAAGCCAAAGCTGCCTTTATTCTTGCACGCCTATTCAACGACAAAGCGTTAAGGGATATTGCAACCCGCCAGGTAGAATACATATTAGGCTACAACCCGTTTGCATGAGTACCGTTTATGGAGACGGATATGACTATCCGCCGCTTTACGGGGCATACGCCGGAAATGTTGTGGGAGCCGTGCCCGTAGGAATCGAAACATTCGAAAATGACGATGAGCCTTACTTCCCGATGCAGAACAATTGTACCTACAAGGAAATCTGGACACACACTACCGCACGCCTGCTGTGGTGCGTAGCAGAACTGTTCAAATAAACAGTTCATTATACCGCTAAAAAAAGCTCCGGAGTTGAAGGTTCCGGAGCTTTTTCTCTGTTTTATGTGATGGACAGTTATGCCTTTTTCAATGCTGCAATACTTTCCTTGAGAGATTTGATGATACTTTCAGCATCTGCCTGCTTCTTGCGTTCCATCTCAAGAACGGCGGCAGGAGCATTATTCACAAACTTCTCGTTACCCAGTTTCTTCAGCACACCCTGCAAGAATCCTTCCTTATGCTTCAGTTCGGCCTCCATACGGGCTATCTCGGCTTCCACGTCAATCATATTACCCAAAGGTACGGCATATTCCGTAGTACCTACCATGAAGGAAGCAGCACCGTCGGCCTTGTTCTCCACTATATTGATGGAGGAAAGGTTACACATTTTCATGATAACCGCGTTGAATGCCACAACCGGATTCTCACCGATAACCTGCAACTCAAGTGCCTCTTTTTGGGCGATGTTCTTCTGCAAACGGATGGAACGGATATTGCTGATAACCTCTTTCACCACTTCAAACTCCCGGATGATATCCTCATCTACCAATGCCGACATTGACAACGGGCTTACCATCAAGCTCTCACCGTCTGTACGGTCGCAAAGATGCTGCCACAACTCCTCTGTAATAAATGGCATGAACGGATGGAGCAGATGCAACAAGTTATCAAAGAAACCGATAGTTGCTTCATACACTTTCCGGTTGATGGGCTGGCCGTATGCCGGTTTAATCATTTCCAGATACCAGGAAGAGAATTCGTCCCAGAACAGTTTGTAAACAGCCATCAGCGCTTCACTCAAACGGTACTTGCTGAACAAATCAGCCACTTCGGCAGCCACTTCATTCTGCTTGGCCTCAAACCAGCGTATTGCCAGTTCTGCAGCTTCCGGTACCGGAACTTCCGCACTGACTTCCCAACCTTTAATCAGACGGAAAGCGTTCCATATCTTATTATTGAAGTTACGTCCTTGCTCACACAGTGCATCGTCAAAGAGGATGTCATTGCCAGCAGGAGCTGAAAGCATCATGCCCATACGTACACCATCGGCACCGTATTTCTCAATCAAATCCAGCGGGTCGGGAGAATTACCCAACGACTTGGACATCTTACGTCCCAGCTTGTCACGGACAATACCCGTAAAATAAACATTCTGGAACGGCATCTTACCTTCATATTCATAGCCTGCCATAATCATACGGGCTACCCAGAAGAAGATAATGTCCGGACCGGTCACCAAGTCGCTGGTAGGATAATAGTAGTTTATCTCCTCGTTACCCGGATTGTTGATACCGTCAAACAAAGAGATGGGCCACAACCAGGAGGAGAACCAAGTATCCAGCAGTCCTCATCCTGACGAAGGTCTTCCAGTTTAAGGTCTGTCATTACCCGTTTTCTCTTTTGCCAATGCCAAGGCTTCTTCGGGAGTGGCAGCCACTACATAACCACCTTCCGGCAAAAAATAAGCAGGAATGCGATGCCCCCACCACAACTGGCGGCTGATACACCAGTCCTTGATATTTTCCAACCAGTTCTTGTACGTATTCTTATATTTGGCAGGATAGAACTTCAACTCATCATTCATCACCGGCGGCAAAGCCATGTCGGCAAAGTGCTGCATCTTCAAGAACCACTGCATGGAAAGTTTCGGTTCGATGGGCACGTTGGTACGTTCGGAGAAACCTACCTTGTTGGTATAGGCTTCCACTTTCTCCAACAGACCGGCAGCAGCCAGGTCCTTCTCAATCTGCTCGCGCACATCGAAACGGTCCATACCGATATACAAGCCGGCAGCTTCACTAAGCGTTCCGTTATCATTGAAGATGTCGATGCTCGGCAGATTGTACTTCTCACCCAGCATGTAGTCGTTCACATCGTGGGCAGGAGTTACCTTCAGACAACCGGTACCGAACTCTATATCTACGTAATCGTCCTCGATAACCGGAATAACACGTCCTACCAACGGAACAATCACCTTCTTACCCTTCAACCAGGTATTCTTGGGGTCATTCGGATTGATGCACATGGCTGTATCTCCCATGATGGTTTCAGGGCGGGTGGTAGCAACCACTGCATAACGTCCTTCGGGGTCACCTTCTACCATATACTTCAGATAGTACAGCTTGCTGTGCTCTTCTTTGTAGATTACTTCCTCGTCACTAAGTGCGGTCAGTGCCTTCGGGTCCCAGTTCACCATGCGGACACCACGATAAATCAGACCTTTGTTATACAAGTCAACAAAAACCTTGAGCACGCTTTCACTGCGTTTCTCATCCATAGTAAAAGCTGTACGATCCCAATCGCAAGAAGCACCCAGCTTGCGGAGCTGCTTCAAGATGATGCCGCCATGTTCGTCAGTCCATTCCCAGGCATGCTTCAAGAACTCGTCGCGGGTAAGGTCTGTCTTCTTGATGCCTTGTGCGGCAAGTTTGTTCACCACCTTGGCTCGGTAGCAATGGATGCATGGTCGGTTCCCGGCACCCAGCAGGCATTCTTGCCTTCCATGCGGGCACGGCGTACCAGAATATCTTGTATGGTATTATTAAGCATGTGTCCCATGTGCAACACACCGGTGACGTTGGGGGGCGGGATGACGACGGTGTAAGGCTCACGACCATCGGGTTTCGAACTGAATAATTTGTGGTCCAACCAATACTGGTACCACTTTCCCTCCACGTCAGCGGGATTGTACTTACTTGCTAATTCCATGTTTTTAAATCTCTATAATTAATTTATTGCGAATAACGGGCGCAAAATTAATGAATTAAAATTTAAATATATATTTTTGTCCCTACAAAACAGTATATAAAATGAGGGGGAAGCTAAAAATCCGATATATCATATTAATTGTATTACTGTCTGTTGTATGGGCAACGCAGCTCATTCCAATATTGGGAGAAGTATATGCACAGTCTGTATATCCGGTGATTTCCCATTTCTTGTCCTCCTTTTCAAAACTCATGCCTTTTGCCATAGGCGACTTGTTTATTTTCCTCAGTGTACTCGGACTTCTTTTCAATCCAATCAGGGCACGCTATATCCAAAAGAAAAAGTGGAAACAGATTCTGCTGAACGAAATGGAATACTTGCTGTGGATATATGCATGGTTCTATCTGGCATGGGGACTGAACTACTCACAGAAAGATTTCTATGGCAGGACAAACATTCCTTATACTGCCTATACTCCCGAAATCTTTCAGTCATTTGTAGACAACTATATAGACAAGCTGAATGCTTCCTATACAGATGTCACCTCCATTGACGAACCATTGGTCTGCCGGGAAAGCGTACACGGATACAACCAAATCAGCGATACGCTGGGGATACATCGCCCTCCCCACTCCTCTCCGCGCGTGAAGACCATGCTTTTCACTCCGTTCATTTCCATGGTCGGTGTTACGGGAAGCATGGGACCTTTCTTCTGCGAATTCACGCTGAACGGCGATTTGCTTCCACCACAATATCCTGCTACTTATGCCCACGAGCTGGCACACTTTTTAGGCATCACCAGCGAGGCAGAAGCCAACTTCTACGCTTACCAGGTCTGCACCCGTTCGCAGGTGAAAGAGATTCGTTTCAGTGGGTATTTCTCCGTACTCCCACATGTGCTGGGCAATGCCCGCCGACTGATGAGCGAAGAAGAATACGCAGAACTTTTCAACCGGATACGTCCTGAAATCATAGAACTGGCCCAAAAGAACCAGCAATACTGGATGGAGAAATACAGTCCGCTCATCGGAGACATCCAGAACTTTATCTACGACTTGTACCTTAAAGGAAACAAGATTCAAAGCGGACGCAAGAACTATTCGGAAGTAATAGGCTTGCTTATCTCATACGAAGAATGGAAAAACTAAATTTCAAAATCATGCATACAAGAAAAGAACAGATGGAAGCCTTCGGCCGCTTCCTCGACATACTCGACGAGCTGCGCGAGAAATGTCCCTGGGACCGCAAGCAGACCAACGAAAGTCTGCGCCCCAATACTATCGAAGAGACTTATGAACTTTGTGACGCCTTGATGCGCGATGACAAGAATGACATCTGCAAAGAGTTGGGCGATGTGCTGCTGCATGTGGCTTTTTACGCAAAGATAGGCTCCGAAACCGGTGATTTCGATATGAAAGACGTATGCGACCGTCTTTGTGAGAAACTTATTTTCCGCCATCCCCATGTCTTCGGCGATGTAAAGGCCGAAACCGCAGGCCAGGTTTCTGAAAACTGGGAACAACTAAAATTGAAGGAAAAAGATGGGAACAAAACAGTGCTGAGCGGTGTACCCGCTGCCCTACCCTCGCTCATCAAGGCCTACCGCATCCAGGACAAGGCACGCAATGTAGGATTCGACTGGGAAGAACGCGAACAGGTGTGGGATAAGGTAAAAGAAGAAATCCGGGAGTTCCAGACAGAAGTCGACCACATGGATAAGGAAAAAGCTGAAGCTGAATTCGGCGATGTCATGTTCAGCCTCATCAACGCTGCCCGCCTCTACAAAATCAATCCGGACAATGCGCTGGAACAGACCAACCAGAAGTTCATCAACCGCTTCAACTATGTAGAAGCGCACAGCATCAAGGAGGGCAAAAACCTCCATGACATGACGCTGGAGGAGATGGATAAGCTATGGAACGAAGCGAAAGTACTGGAAAAAGAAGGGAAACAAGATGATTCTTCTAAAGGTATCTCTCATTAACAAAAGAAGGTTGCTCACATCATTGTGGCAACCTTCCTTATTTGTATTCATTCACTACTCATCTTTTCCCTTGCGGTCTTCGCTGGGGACTATCTCCATTCTTGTGCATACCTTTCAGCAGCTCACGGTGGAAACGCATTTCAGCCCTTTGCACCAGATAAATCTTTTTACAAGGCAATATTTTCTTGAACTTATCAAAGTAGGTCTTGTCCAACCGGTCAGAAGCGATACGGGCATCATATACACCTTCCATAATTTCCTCATACTGGGCTTCGGTTGTTTTTTCATCTTTCCCTTGTCGAAGCAACTTCCAAGCCTCGTCATTTAGCTGCTTTTTCCGGTCCTGCAATTCAAAATACAATGGGAAGAACTTGGCTGCCTCCTCACTCGTCAGTCCGGCTTTCTCCGTTATAAACGCTTTTTGTTTGGCACGAAACTCTTCAGGTGACAGATGCTGGTCACATCCATCGCTAGCCCAAAGCAGAGGCATAATGCCACATATCATAACCAATAAAACAATTAGTTTCTTCATTTTTAAATAGTTGAGTGTTGTTACCTTATTCTGCATCAGAGTCTGCCAAATAAACATACAATGAATAATCATCCAGCATGGAATTCTCTACAGCCATATTAATATATTCCATTTCTGTTTCCGTATCATCAGCAGCCATACGCTCTACAGATGGAGTATGCTCCGAAGAAGCTACACGGATAATCAATGCCGCACCTATAAACATGGCGGTCATATACAACCAAGGCCTTACCTTCTGCCACATTGTAGGCTCTGTCTGCACAGCAATGAGTTTCTCTTTTTCGGGAAGCCGGTTCATTACCTCTGAAGTAAGATTCTCAAAGTAGCCTTCAGGAACGCGGAAAGGATTTTCCGTCCCTATCTTTTTCTGTATTTTATCTTCTTCTTTCATAAGCTTTCTCCTTTCTGTTTAATTAGACATTGTTTTGTGGCAAAGGTTTAATACTCCTCACCCAAAAACTTTTCTATTTTCTTCACGGCATGGTGATAGGAAGCCTTCAAGGCACCTACGGAAGTACCAAATATATCGGACATCTCTTCGTATTTCATTTCCTGGTAATACTTCAGATTAAACACCATACGTTGTTTTTCCGGCAAGGCAAGCAAGGCTTTTTGCAAAGCCATCTCTGCTTTATCACCGGAGAAGTAAGGATCACTTTCAAGCTTTTGAAGTGCATCTGCCTCGGGGTCATCCAAAGAGACTGTGGAAGCAGCCCGTTGTTTGTTCAGAAAAGTGAGGCATTCATTCAAGGCTATGCGATAGAGCCAGGTAGAGAGTTTAGCCTCTGCCCTGAAATAATCTATATTAATCCATGCTTTAATGAAAGTATTCTGAAGTAAATCATTGGCATCTTCATGAGAGAGGACCATACGACGAATCTGCCAATACAACTGCTCGCTATATTGGGTAACAATCATCTCAAATCCCCGCTTTTGTGTGCTTTCTTCTTGTAGAAGAGCCAACACTTCGCGTTCATTATAGGAAGGGGTCATAAATTTCTATTCGCATTTGTTGTTTTAGACTGCCAAAGATACGAAAAGTTTAATTCATACCGATACACAAAGTGTTTCTTTGGCAAGCTGAGTATCCGGAAAAATAGCGGATGCTTCTTGAAGCAAGATATTTTCATCTTCGTATCGTGCCGAAAAATGTCCTATCAACAACTTCTTCACTTCAGCCTTCCTGGCTATTTCAGCCGCTTGTGCAGCAGTTGTATGAAATGTTTCTTTGGCACGTGGCGCATCCTCATTCGCAAATGTCGCCTCATGAAAAAGTAAATCAACCCCTTTTATCTGCTCCACGATAGAAGGAAGATAGATGGTATCCGAGCAATAAGCATAACTGCGGGACGGAGCAGAAGGACGGGTCAACAAGTTGTTGGAAACAGTTTTTCCCTCCGGTGTCACGTAATCGGCCCCATTCTTTATACGATTCAATTCGTATACCGGCACTTGGTAGAAATCGACCATTTCACGGATAATATGGTTAGGACGCCGCTTTTCTGCAAACAAAAAACCACAACACGGCATACGATGACGCAAAGGAATGGTAGTAACCGTCAACGAACGGTCTTCATAAATCTGCATCGGTTCTTTCGTATCAAACTCATGGAAAAGGATCTTGTACGTCATCTGCCTATTAAAAAAATCCAGCATAGGTGTCAGCAATGTTTCCAGCCCTTTTGGAGAATGGATATGCAACTCGGCTGTACGTCCTAAAAGGTTAAGTGTAGAAATCAGTCCTAATAAGCCAAAACAATGGTCTCCATGCAAGTGAGAGATAAAAATATGATTCAAACGTGAAAACTTCAGATGTGATTTACGGAACTGCAACTGCGCCCCTTCCCCACAATCAATCATAAACAACTTGTCGCGCACGTTCACAATTTGAGACGTAGGGAAATGACGCGTTGTGGGTAAAGCGGAACCACAACCAAGAATATGTAACTCAAATTTTTCCATTCCAAACCTTCCGAACTGATTTCTACTCCTTGATTTATAGAAGAGCCTTTATCTCTGAAACTCCAAAAGATATTTCAAAAGTTTCTCCGGATTTATTCCCTTTATACAGATAGCCCACCCCTTTATCACACTTCACACATACTTCCAAGAACATGCGCAAGGCTGGATCGGAGGAGTTCAAAGAGTTCTTCACATTTGCCTTCATCTGTTCGGCATTTTCCTTCAAAGCAGACATCTGTACTACAGATTCGTCAATCGTATAATGATAAAGCACCTTATCCGACTCGATTGTCAGTTTATTGAGCATAGTGGCTTCATCCACCTGCATCGGGCACGATACGTTGGTCATCTTCACTTGCTCTTCCAGTTTCTTCTCGTCACTGCTGTCGGCAGATGCACCACCACCATTCAATATATCTTTCAAGTCCTGAGTAGTCAGATAACATTCCACTTCGTTACCGGATGTCTTTCCTTTATATATGAACTTTATACCGGAATCAGTACCGACAACCAAATCCAGCATCTCTTTAATGGACCTTGTGGATTACCGAACATAACAGTCACAGCAGACTTCATTGCATCAGGATTCTCTTTCAAAGCGTCTATATTGAGGAAACTTTCATTCATAAGCAGTACATATACCACATCCGCCCCATCAAAAGTAATACTGGATATTTCGCCGGAAGCTCCCATATCCATGGGACATTGTTTGTTGGCAGCTGCGATTAGCCAGCTTGAGTTTAGACTTCTGGCCGCATGCGGTTAGTAACATCAGCGACAGGCAAGTGAACAACACCATCTTCCCTGCATTTTTGAACATGTTTTTCATAATAAATGAAAATTAAATTATTGAATATTTCTATGATTGCAAAAGTAACCACCCTGCAAAGATAAACATTTATGGAAAACCATCCTTAATTCCATAAAATTCTATTGACAAATCATAAAAAAGAAGGGCACTTGTTTGCGCAAGTACCCTTCCTTCATTTATAGAACGGAGTAATTATTTCTTTCCAGCTTCCATCTGTTCCTTCAAGGCAGCCAAAGCATCAATGTCACCCAGAGTAGTGGATGCAGCCTGGTTTTGGATAGCAGGAGCAACGTCTTCTCTCTTACCGGTTGACTTCTTAGTAGCAGCCTTCTTTTCAGCTCTTTCTTCTGCCTTTGCAGCATCTTCGAAGATACGGCTGTGAGAAAGGATGATACGCTTAGCGTCCTTGTTGAACTCAATTACCTTGAATTCAAGCTTCTCGTCCAACTGAGCTTGTGATCCGTCTTCCTTAACGAGGTGCTTCGGAGTAGCGAAGCCTTCTACACCATAAGGCAGAGCAACTACAGCACCCTTATCCAGCATTTCGATGATAGTACCTTCGTGTACAGAACCTACTGTAAATACAGTTTCGAATACATCCCAGGGATTTTCTTCGAGTTGCTTGTGGCCAAGGCTCAAGCGACGGTTTTCCTTGTCGATTTCCAGAACTTGTACGTCGATGTCTGCACCAATCTGAGTGAATTCAGACGGATGTTTAACCTTCTTCGTCCAAGACAGGTCAGAGATGTGAATCAAGCCGTCAACACCTTCTTCGATTTCAACGAATACACCGAAATTAGTGAAGTTACGAACCTTTGCAGTGTGCTTGCTGCCGATAGGATACTTCTCTTCGATAGTTTCCCACGGGTCAGACTTCAGCTGCTTGATACCCAAAGACATCTTACGCTCTTCGCGGTCCAAAGTCAGGACTACTGCCTCAACTTCGTCACCTACCTTCATGAAGTCTTGTGCAGAACGCAAGTGTTGTGACCAAGACATTTCAGATACATGAATCAGACCTTCAACACCCGGAGCGATTTCGATGAATGCACCGTAGTCAGCCATAACTACAACTTTACCCTTCACGTGGTCGCCAACCTTCAGGTTAGCATCCAGTGCATCCCAAGGATGCGGAGTGAGTTGCTTCAAGCCGAGAGCGATACGCTTCTTCTCATCATCGAAGTCAAGGATAACGACGTTGAGTTTCTGGTCGAGTTCAACCACTTCTTTCGGATCGCTAACACGGCCCCAAGAAAGGTCTGTAATGTGAATCAAACCATCTACGCCACCCAAGTCGATAAATACACCATAGGAAGTGATATTCTTAACGGTACCTTCGAGAACTTGTCCTTTTTCGAGTTTACCGATGATTTCCTTCTTCTGTTGTTCCAGTTCGGCTTCGATAAGAGCCTTGTGGGAAACAACCACATTCTTGAATTCCTGGTTGATCTTAACAACCTTGAATTCCATAGTTTTGCCAACGAATACATCGTAGTCGCGGATAGGCTTCACGTCGATTTGAGAACCCGGCAAGAAAGCTTCGATGCCGAATACGTCTACAATCATACCACCCTTTGTGCGGCACTTGATGTAACCCTTGATAATTTCTTCGTTTTCCAAAGCTGCGTTTACGCGATCCCAAGAACGGGTAGCACGAGCTTTACGGTGAGACAGAACGAGCTGTCCTTTCTTGTCTTCCTGGTTTTCGATGTATACCTCAACAGTATCACCAACCTTCAGTTCAGGATTGTAACGGAATTCACTCATCGGAATGATACCGTCTGATTTGTAACCGATGTTCACAACTACTTCACGCTTGTTCATTGCGATTACGGTTCCATCAACTACCTCGCGGTCGTTAACCTTGTTCAACGTATTGTCATACGCCTTTTCCAGTTCTTCGTGGCTTGCACTGGCTACTGATTCGCCGTTCTCATAAGCATCCCAGTTGAAGTCTTCAATAGGAGCTACATTCTTTAAATTTTCCATTAATAAATAAATTGTTTAACTCGTTAATTAAGTGAGACTTTATGTTGACTCATTGTAAATCGGGCGCAAAGATAGAAGTATTTTCTTGAACTACAAAACAAAAAGACATTCAAAACAGCAGTGGAATAATCAATTAAAGAATAAAAAAAATGTTACCTTTGACATCGTTTCATTTATACATAATCTCAATAATTTATCATGAAAAAGATAATCGCATGCATTTCCATCATTTGCTATACATTATTATGTTATAGCCAAAATCAGACAACGGACAACAACTACCGTACGCAAAAGAACATTTCCTATCTTCATCCCGGCGAAAAGGACAGTTATAAGCTGGAGCGTTGTAAGCTCGACCTCCATTATCCTACTGATAAAAAAGGATTTGCCACCCTTATCTGGTTCCACGGCGGAGGACTGGAAGCCGGAGAAAAACATTTTCCGAAGGAGTTCCTGGAGCAAGGCTACGCCGTGATAGCCGTAAACTACCGACTCAGCCCGCGTGCCCAAAATCCTGCCTACACGGAAGATGCCGCAGAGGCCGTTGCTTGGACTTTCGAGAATATAGAAGAATTCGGAGGAGATAAAGACAAAATATACATAGCCGGTCATTCAGCCGGTGGTTATCTCTGTCTGATGCTCAATCTGGACAAGAGTTACCTGGCAAAGTGGAATATTGATGCCAACAGCCTGGCAGGCGCTTTCCCCATCAGCGGACAGACCACCACTCATTATACCATCCGCAAAGAACGCGGACTGCCTTCCGACACTCCGATTATAGATAAATATGCTCCTTCCAATAACGTAAGAAAGGACGCTTCACCCATGATACTTATCACTGGCGACAAAGAGTTGGAAATGCTGGCACGCTATGAGGAAAACGCTCATTTGTATGCCCTCCTCAAAGCATTGGGACAAAAAACCACCCTCTATCAGATGGAGGGATTTGACCATGGTACGGTGGCCGCTCCCGCATGTACCTTGATAAACAGCTATATGAAGAAGGCAGGCAAGAAGTAACCACTACCCTTGCCTTTCTTTTATATATGCCAATGCCGCTCCTATTGCTGTTCTATATTCAGCATAGGGCGGTATATGAAAATGTACATGATAGATGGCTTCCATTTTAGAAAACACCTCCCGGCACTGGGGCAGTTGGGTGAGATTTCCTATCAGAACGAAATCCTTGATAGGACTGTTCAAAGCTGACAGTACAGCAGCTCCTCCAATGGTTTGAAGTACCGTATAAATTATACCGCAGGCAATATCTTCTTGAGAAGCATTGCTATCCGCTTTTCCGAAAAGAGAGGCGGTAGCACTCACCGGCAAGTCAGGCAAAGCAGTGTTGCAAATATCACCTATCTGCAAGTTGACACGAGTTACATCCCCTTTCTCAGCCAACTCGGACACCTGATGAATATCATGAGTTTTCAACAGCAACCTCGATAATCCCTGCAAGGTACCTCCACCAATCCCCAAGCCACCAATATGCTGCACCTTGTCTCCGTCTATTTTCACAAAAGAAGTGCCGGTACCCATGCTGACTACAATCAGTTGGTCTATATCCGTTGCATGTCTGGCTCCCAAACCATTGGCAATAAACTCATCCGTTTTGCGAGTAGGCAGTCCATATAGAGGGCTGTTGACAAATGCGCTTCCCACTCCCGTCAGCATCACCTGCTCCACATCGGCCAGCTGTATACCATTGTCATAAATATACTTACCGAATGCTCCGAATAAGGAAGTCACCGGGTCGGTAGCCGTAATAAACATTGGAGACTGTATCTGTTCTCCATTGATTCCAACGATTTTCGTGGTACTTCCACCCACATCTATTCCTATTACTATACCCATAGCTCCAAGTAATTTGCAGCAAAGTTACAAAAGAATCAATAATTGACAATTGATTAATGTGATAATGTGCCAATATGCTAATTGGCTAATTGGCTGCGCTATGTTTATGCTACGCCATCACGTCCTGGTCATTGACACATTGGCACATTAATCACATTACCACATTGCTATCTGTTAAACAGTTCGAAGGTAAATTTGCAACCTATTTCTTGATACTTCCAGTTTGCAAAGCTGGCAAACAAGCCAAAGTCAAATATATGTGTACCAATACCATACCCTACTTCCAGATAAGGTTTCAAGTGAGGAACCACCAATGCATTCAGATACAGACGTTCATTCAATACATATTGGGTATATTTCATCAGATGGCGGAGCAGGAGGAAAGGCGCTTCATAGGTAAGGTGTCCGCGGATATATTTACGGGAAGAGTTATACCAGCGGCCGTCCAGCAACTGGAACACCCCGCCAATATCATCACTCCAACCCATAGGAAGATTGGAACGCCGCAAATTGGCAAAGTCCACAAAGTACAGTTCCTTCTGATTGGTAAACTCTCCCCAACCAAAACGCCAATAAATATCACGCATCAAGCCCAAAGAAACCTGATGCTGCAAATCAATCTCTACACGCTCGTACGAACCACTGCTCTGCAACACTCCACTGAGTCCCCGCTCCCAATCTACTGAGATGGAAGGATACTTGGAATGAAGATTTACTTTACGGTCGCCATTCATATAATAGTATTGTCCCGGAGTCCAGGTGAGGCGGACGCGGGGAGCAAAACTATTATAGGTATGGCGGAACTTGTTCAGGATATTCGGGTCAAAATTCGGAAAGAAGGATGAACCTCCGGAACCGACACGGGTGGCCGACTTGGTAGGCGGCATGCTCGGGTAGTTCAGTTCAAACCGGGAGCGGTTCACTTCCGTACGTCTGTGCATGGATACACCCACTTCCAGCGACAGACCGTTTACTATTTCCCAGCTATGACGCAGATTCAGATACAAATCCTTGAAATAATCCAAGTGTATCTGGTTGAAGTCAAAAATACTGTCGGGGATGGCTTTCAGGTCGTCCAGCACATCACTGCTGTAAATCCGGTTACCGTTACCAAACTCCAGATGCAATGCTGCACGCTTACGGGGCCAATAATCAAAATCGGACCTCACCCTCCAGTAAAACTCTTTTTCCTTAAAATTATAACCTATCCGGGGAACAATGCGCAGCAGGCGATCACCGGTAAAAATACGGTTGTACTTGAACTCCTGCCGATACGAAATTCCATGCTTGCCGCTATAGCTCAAAAGAAAAGGATTGATTAGCGGTGAACAGCGCACACTCCCCAATTTATCAAGGTCTACCGTATAGCGACTGATCAATGCATCTCCAATCTGCCCCCAAAACTCCAAGTTCTTATTCACCGGTTTCTTTTTCCGGGCGAGCGTATCCCGACGCAAGAAGAAATCCTGATACAGTGTCTCCTCATGCGGAGTCAAAGGAATGGGACGCAAAGTTTTAAAGTAAGCAGTATCACGTAGATAAGCATTCGTATCAGTACGCAACGTGTATGAATCGGACAAGTCATATTTACTTTTCTTCACCGACCTCCGTATATCACTGCCAGAAGTTTTCTGAATGATGTTCTTATAATCGAGTACAGCTTCATAAGTGCCATCTACCACATTTCCCAAAAAACGAAACGTTGCATCCACATCATACTGCAACGGAAGAAATTCGTCCGAATCGCCCACATTACCCATCTTCACCAGATTATTGAACCGCACCATCTCATTACGTCCGGAAAAACGCATCTCGCGTACACTCCACACGTTATCACTCACAATCAGATAACCGCCCACCAGCTGAAAGCTTTTGCTTTTTGGCATAAAACGGATTTTATACTGAAGGCATGCCGTTCCCCCATCACCGTATCAATCCGATAGGTATAATATTTTTTGGCATTGGGTGCTAAAGGAGAGAGTAGTTTGTCATATAATAAGGTAGAAGAATAGATGTTGATGTGAAAATATTCCGGCAGCCGTCCGTCCATTTCCCAAAACTCGGAAGCAGTACCGACACTTGCCTTTACCTTCTGGTCATAGATGTCGGGAGCAGTAAAATGCAAATCGCTATAAGTTTCCATCATATATTCCCGCACCCCTTTCTTGGGCCGGAACATGGAAGGGATGTAGCGGAGAATATGATTCTTCTTACGGATATTCACCCAGCCCTTTATGTAAAGCTCAGCCTTGTAACTTTCAATAATACGTTCATAAAGGGGGCAAAGAAGATGACTTTCTCCATGATGGAGTCTGCCGAACTCACATGTTTGTCAACCGGATAAGATACACGCTCCGCCCCTGCCTTCTGTACAAAAGAAAACAAGAAGCAAATCCAAATCCATATAAACAACAAACGTTTCAACCGCAATTTCTCCTTATAGAATCGGGACAAATATACGGAAGAATTTGTGTAATGCAAAAACATGTTCCATAAAGAAGCGGGAATGACACTTGTGACACCCTTTATTATAAAACATATGTTACGCGCGAGAGACAATAATACACAAGCACACATAGTTTGTGCGAGATAAATACGAACCTATATTAATTGTTATAAAAAGGGTGCCACAAGTGTCATGTACAGAATGATTCGTAATTGTGACACATGAAAATTACTAATCACGACGCACTAAGATTACTAATCGTGATGCGGAAAGATTACTAATCATGGCATGTAACAAACGCAAGCTTTGGGTCGTTTTTCCATAACAAGCAGGCTTTTTCAGGGGGTCTATTCTCAAAAAACACTAATATTTTCGAGAATACCCCCTAAAAAAGAGGGGGTAGTTCAGAAAAAACATGTATTTTTGCGCCCAACAACCAATAAAAGGAGAGACTTATATGTCAAAAATGCGATTTTTTGCTTTGCAAGAACTTGCCAATCGGCAACCTCTTGAAGTGACCACCCCTTCAAACAAACTGTCCGACTACTACGGCAGCCATGTCTTCGACCGTAAGAAAATGCAGGAATACCTGCCTCGTGAAGCCTACAAAGCCGTGACCGACGCCATCGAAAAAGGCACTCCCATCAACCGCGAAATGGCAGACCTGATTGCCAACGGCATGAAAAGTTGGGCAAAGTCCCTCAACGTCACCCACTACACGCACTGGTTCCAGCCTCTGACGGACGGAACAGCCGAGAAACATGACGGCTTCATCGAATTCGGAGAAGGAACGGAAGTGATTGAACGTTTTTCCGGCAAACTGCTCATCCAGCAGGAACCGGATGCATCCTCTTTCCCCAACGGGGGTATCAGAAACACATTCGAAGCACGAGGATATACTGCTTGGGATGTTTCCTCACCTGCCTTTGTGGTAGATACCACACTTTGCATCCCCACTATCTTCATCTCTTATACCGGCGAAGCGCTCGACTACAAGACTCCATTGCTCAAAGCCTTGGCAGCCGTAGACAAAGCAGCGACAGACGTATGCCAGTTGTTCGACAAGAATATCACACGCGTTTATACCAATTTAGGCTGGGAACAAGAATATTTCCTCGTCGACTCGGCACTGTACAATGCCCGCCCGGACCTTTGTCTGACCGGACGTACCCTGATGGGACACTCCTCGGCCAAAGACCAGCAGCTGGAGGACCACTATTTCGGCTCCATCCCCCCACGTGTCACAGCTTTTATGAAAGAACTGGAAATCGAATGTCACAAACTGGGTATCCCGGTCAAGACCCGCCATAACGAAGTAGCTCCCAACCAGTTTGAGCTGGCGCCTATCTTTGAGAATGCCAACCTTGCCAACGACCACAACCAGCTTGTGATGGATCTGATGAAACGCATCGCACGCAAGCATCACTTCGCCGTACTGCTTCACGAAAAACCCTACAACGGCGTGAACGGCTCCGGCAAGCACAACAACTGGTCGCTTTGCACCGATACGGGTATCAATTTGTTTGCACCGGGCAAGAATCCGAAAGGGAACATGCTGTTCCTTACCTTCCTGGTAAACGTACTGATGATGGTATACAAAAACCAGAACTTGCTGCGCGCCTCCATCATGAGTGCCGGAAACAGCCACCGTCTGGGAGCCAATGAAGCGCCTCCCGCCATTCTGTCCATCTTCCTGGGCAAACAGCTGTCTTCCATCCTCGACGAGATAGCCCGCCAGATAAGCAGCAGCAAGATGACATCGGAAGAAAAGACAACACTGAAATTAGGCATCGGACGTATTCCCGAAATATTACTGGATACCACCGACCGTAACCGTACTTCTCCATTCGCCTTCACCGGCAACCGCTTTGAGTTCCGTGCCGCAGGTTCATCTGCCAACTGCGCCGCCGCCATGATTGCCATCAATGCGGCTATGGCCAATCAGCTGAACGAGTTCAAAGTATCCATCGACAAACTGATGGAAGAAGGGGTCGGCAAGGATGAAGCCATCTTCCGCATTATGAAAGAGACCATCATCGCCTCCGAACCTATCCGCTTTGAGGGTGACGGCTACTCCGAACAATGGAAGCAGGAAGCCGCCCGCCGTGGGCTGACCAACATCTGCCACGTTCCCGAAGCCTTGATGCACTACATGGATAACCAGTCCCGTTCCGTACTCATCGGCGAACGTATCTTCAACGAAACGGAGCTTGCCTGCCGCCTGGAAGTAGAACTGGAGAAATACACCATGAAGGTACAGATAGAAAGCCGTGTGCTGGGCGACCTTGCCATCAACCACATCGTACCGACTGCCGTTATCTACCAAAACCGTCTGCTGAAAAATCTCCGTGGCCTGCGCGAGACCTTCTCTCCCGAAGAATACGAAGTCCTCAGTGCCGACCGGAAAGAGCTTGTACGCGAAATTTCCAAGCGCGTAACCGCCATCAAGGTACAAGTACGCGAAATGACCGAAGCCCGCAAAGTAGCCAACCACATGGATAACTACAAAGACAAGCTTTCGCTTACGAAGAAACCGTACGCCCTTATCTGGAAAGTATCCGTGACCACATCGACCACCTTGAGATGGAAATTGATGATGAAATCTGGCCGCTTCCGAAATATAGGGAGCTGCTGTTTACAAAGTAGGCCTCTCCCTAGCCCCTCCCCCGTAGGGAGGGGGATAGAGATACTACGATAAACAATTAAGTTACTACGATTTACGATTTGACGGTTTACGGTTGGAGTTACTCATACAATCATAAACCCACCTGCTAATGAGCAGTTGTTTAACAATACAAACTTCAATCGTAAATCGTCTAATCGTAAATATATAGATTTTCCTTTATCTCCCCCCCTACGACATCTTTTTGTCATATTTGTGCAATATTTAATTTTTTCTTTTTACATTTGTGCTGTATAACACAGTTTTGCAGCAGTTATGGTAAAAGTAAACTTGTCTGATATTAATGTTCCGGAGTTGATTGCAGATATATGGTCTCCCTTGAATGACGAACAACGGGAATTCCTCGCCAACCACTTCACACTCCAGAACTACAAAAAAAACGAAGTCATCCATTGCGAAGGCGAGACACCTACGCATTTGATGTGTCTGCTGAGTGGAAAGGTCAAAATCTATAAAGACGGAGTCGGTGGTAGAAGCCAGATTATCCGTATGATTAAACCTGTCGAATATTTTGGTTACCGCCCTTACTTTGCAAAAACAGACTATGTCACGGCAGCATCTGCATTCGAGCCGTCTCTTGTTTGCCAAATCCCCATGACTGCCTTGATGACTCTGCTCACACAAAACAACGACCTTGCCATGTTCTTCATCAAGCAATTGTCCGTTGACTTGGGCATTGCCGATGAACGCACTGTAAACCTGACGCAGAAACATATCCGCGGAAGACTCGCAGAATCCCTGCTGTTCCTCAAAGAAAGTTATGGTTTGGAGGAAGACGGCTCCACCTTGAGTATCTATCTCTCGCGTGAAGATCTGGCCAATTTGTCAAACATGACCACTTCCAACGCCATACGTACGTTGTCACAGTTTGCCACAGAACGGTTAATCACCATCGACGGACGTAAAATCAAAATCATAGACGAAGAAAAGCTGAAGAAAATCAGCAAGATAGGATGAGGATAAGGATTAAGGATTAGGGATGAGCTTATACCTCTTGTTATATGTATAATACTGTCACAAACTAATCCCTAATCCTTAATCCCTTATTAAATCACTCCTTTTGCAGAAAGATACCGTTCCGCTTCAATGGCTGCCTGGCAACCAGTTCCGGCAGCGGTGATGGCTTGACGATAGTGAGGATCAGCAACGTCTCCGGCGGCGAATACGCCCGGCACTTTGGTACGCGGTGTTCCCGGCTCGGTGACGATATAACCTACTTCGTCCGTATCTACATAAGGTTTGAAAATATCTGAGTTGGGTTTATGGCCGATAGCCAGGAAGAAACCGTCAATAGCCACATCATAGCGCTTCTCATCAGGTTCACCCATACGCTGTACCAAATGTACACCTTCCACACCGTTCTCTCCAAACAAGCCTACGGCATTATGTTCGAACAGTACTTCAATCTTGTCATGCTTCATCACACGCTCCTGCATAATCTTGGAAGCGCGAAGATAAGGTTTGCGGACAATCAGATAAACCTTGGCAGCCAATCCGGCAAGGTAAACAGCTTCCTCGCAGGCAGTATCTCCACCCCCTACAACAGCTACCGTTTTCTTGCGGTAGAAGAAACCGTCACAAGTGGCACAAGCGCTGACACCCATTCCCGCATATTTCTTTTCATCCTCCAGCCCCAGATACTTCGCAGCGGCACCTGTAGCAATAATCAGCGTTTCAGCCTCAATCATCTTTTCGTCATCAATCGTAATTTTGTAAGGTGCTTCAGCAAGATTGGCTGCGGTAGCAACTCCATAACGCAAATCTGCACCAAAACGTTCGGCTTGCTTCCGCAGGTCTTCCATTAATTCCGGACCTCCGATACCTTGGGGATAACCGGGGAAATTCTCCACATCAGTAGTGGTTGTCAACTGGCCACCGGGCTGCAATCCTGCATAAAGTACCGGTGAAAGATTGGCACGGCCTGCATAAATAGCGGCAGTATAGCCGGCAGGACCCGAACCGACAATCAGACATTTTACTTTTTCTGTTTCCATCATTATATTATTTACTATTTGACTATTTACAATTTACTATTTAGCGCATGTCGATGACTTCAGCCGTGGGATAGGCTTTTTTGTCAAAGACAAAGAAACTATCCGGATAGGATTGTCCGGTCTGGTAGTTATTAATAAGGATAGTAGTCATATACTTACTCCCCCGTGGTGCCAAGTCCACTTGATGCAGACGATACGTATCCTTTGTCACAAACAGATAGACACTTTCAGGGTCTTTCCTCTTGTCGGCAGCAGTCATGGTGATGTAATAAACAGACTTGTCTTGCTTACCACCGACACTGCTCAACTTCAATCTGTATCCCTGCTTGTAGAGGGACAACCAAGCATACGGATTAAGAGTCTGCAATTCCTCCTGCGTAGGTTCCGATACATTCACCTCATCTGCCGAAGCCACATAGCTCCACTGCGTATGTCCGTCAAACCAAGTCTTCATTCCCTCGGTCTCAACCACAAACTTCTCACCTTCCAGATAGAGAACTCCCGCATAAGAGCCTTGTTGTTCGTTCACGGTAAACGCCAGCTTCACCCCTCCCGCTTTCCGAAAGGCTTCGGCTGTACGCTCCAATATATTCTTGGCATCCGGTTGTTGTGCCGACATCGGCACAGCAAACAACAGCAATAGCACACCAAGTAAAAGCTTATCAAGTTTCATCATTCTATAAATAACCATTCCTTATTGCAAATTGTTTAACCGCATTTCCAGGTCGCTCTCATCTATACAGAACACCTCACGCGCCTTACTACCTTGCGCCGGTCCCACAATCCCCGCTTTCTCCAACTGGTCCATGATGCGGCCGGCACGATTATAACCGATGGCAAACTTACGCTGAATGAGCGATGTGGAACCCTGCTGGTGAATAACAACGAGACGGGCTGCATCCTCGAACAAAGGATCGAGACGTCCCATATCCACATCCCCCAAATCACCTCCTGCATTTTCATCCACATATTCGGGCAGATAGAAAGCAGTGGGGTAACTCTGCTGGCGGGCGATAAACTTCGTAATCTCCGCCACTTCGGGCGTATCGATAAAGGCACACTGCACACGCACCGGGTCAGCTCCCTGTAGGAATAACATATCACCGCGGCTATCAGCTGGTTGGCTCCCGGACGGTCGAGGATGGTACGCGAATCGACCATTGCCGATACACGGAAGGCGATACGCGCCGGGAAGTTGGCCTTAATCGTACCCGTAATGATGTTTGTTGTCGGTCGCTGTGTAGCGATAATCATATGTATACCCACGGCACGCGCCAACTGGGCGATACGTGCGATGGGCAGTTCCACATCCTTACCGGCTGTCATAATCAAGTCACCGAACTCGTCGATAACGACTACGATATAAGGCATGAACTTATGCCCCTTTTCCGGATTCAGACGACGGTTGATGAACTTCTCGTTATACTCCTTGATATTGCGCACATGGGCAGCTTTCAGCAAGTCATAGCGAGTATCCATCTCCACACAGATGGAGTTCAAAGTCTGCACCACCTTCGTGACGTCCGTAATGATGGCATCTTCCCCGTCGGGTAATTTCGCGAGGAAGTGATGCTCAATCACGGAGTAGATGCTGAATTCTACTTTTTTGGGGTCTACCAGCACAAACTTCAGCTCTGCCGGATGCTTCTTATATAATAAGGAGGTGATGATGGCATTCAACCCCACGGACTTACCCTGACCGGTAGCACCGGCAACGAGCACGTGCGGCATCTTGCACAAATCCACCATAAACACTTCATTCGTAATCGTCTTACCCAGTGCGATGGGCAAGTCGTAAGTAGACTCCTGAAACTTCTTGCTGCCGATAATACTCTGACCGGATACAATCTTCGGATTGGAGTTGGGCACTTCGATACCAATCGTACCCTTTCCCGGAATGGGAGCGATGATACGGATGCCGAGCGCCGAAAGGCTGAGGGCAATATCATCTTCCAGACCGCGTATCTTCGAAATGCGGACGCCCTGCTCGGGAGTGATTTCATACAGTGTCACCGTAGGACCTACCGTCGCCTTAATGGTACTGATTTCTATACCGAAACTACGCAGAGTATTGATAATCTTATCCTTGTTCGCGTTCTGCTCTACCATGTCAATGGTCGGACCATTGTCATCGTAATGCTTCATCAAGTCTATTGTGGGGTAATGATAGTTTTCCAAATCCAGACGGGGATTGTACGGCTCCTTCTCCGTTCCCACATACTCCTCCTCTTCGGCCTTTTCAACCTGGAATGCCGGCTCCTTCTCTACCGGCTGTTCCCGAAAAGGGGGCACCGGCTCCGGTGCAGGAGTCTCAAAAGTCATGGTAACATCCTCATCCGCAGACTTGGCTGGCTTTACCTTTCCATCACTTCCACCCAAGTCAAGGTGATTTCATTCAGCGGTTCGTCCTCTTCTTCCTCTGTAGCAACCTCCTCCTCCTTTTCAAGAACCTTTTCCGGCTCCGCAGCTTCCGGTGTCGGAGCAGTAGTCTTTTCCTTTGCACCCCAAGAGGTCTTGAACTCTTCCGGCGTTTCACCCTGCACGCTTTCCGCCTTCTCCTTACGCTTCAAGAAGCTGAGACTGAACAATCTGCGCAACCAGATGACAGTCCGTGCACTCAGATAGATGAGGAAGCAGATGGCAGTTACCAACAATAGCAGCCATACTCCCGGCACACCGACTTGAGACACAAGCCAGTTGCTGACATTGTATCCGTGCATACCGCCCAGATAGAGGAAAGAGTCCTTGTACTGGTCTACAAACACAAAACCGAAAAATACCGAGAACCACACCAGCATCAACGAACAGCCGATGAACCACTTCCACAAACGCACCACACGCACCCGCATCAGCTTCAATCCCGCCACAGCCAGGAACACGAGAATCAGGAAAGACGATACGCCGAAACAATCATTTATCAGATAGCTGGCCAACTGCGCACCGCGGCTACCGGCGTAGTTCTTCACCCCATTATTGGTGGAAATCAGCTCCTGCGCACTGCCTCCGTCAATGATGCTTTGGTCTGCCGCTCCCGTGAAAAAGAACGACGAAAAGGCGAGCAACAAATAAACCGAAAAGATTACCAGTACCAAGCCGATAACGAAATGAACAGTTTCACTTCTAAATAACGCTGCCACTTTCCCAAAAAACGAGAGTGACAGCTCCGTATCTTTAGCTGTTGAATTTTTCTTTGCCATATTTTTTAAATAACTATTGAGAATTGATTGCAAAAATAATAAAAACTATCCTTCTGCCGCGTTGTTTTCATTCTTTAATTTCTCGTCTGCCGATTATAGGTATTCCTAATCTACAACTGTAATTTTATCGCATGTTTTACTTACATACTTGCATGAAATGACATAGCGCACTAATTTACAACAGATTGCACCATGCAAGCAGACCTCATGCAAGCATGCAGGCAGATTTTGCTACATGACGCAATCCATGCAAGCCCTATACGCATCAACCTACTCTTTTTCCTTCAAAAAATAAATCGGCTGTTTCTGCAACCCTTTGTTCACCAACACATTCTCCTCACAAAGACGACGAATCTGCCGCGTCGCAGTCGTGCGGGTCATGCCGCAAATCGACTGTACAACACTGCGGGTGATGAACTCATTCTTACGTAGATAGTTCACCACTTTTTGCTTCACCTCATCATCCGTCAGCCTCTTTTTCGTGAGATTCCGCAATTTCAGCGGCTTTACCTTCAATACTCCTATCTCACTGCGCAGCGCCTTGTCCGGTCTGAAAGTGATGTTTTTCAACTTCACCTTAGTACTTTTCCGCTTTGTCTCCAGTGTCACCGGTTCCGTGCAGGTCAGCGTGGGAACAAAGTAACCGATGCCGTCCAAATGTACCTGCCTGCCCTCCCCCAGCTCGCGTCCCACAAAATGCGACAAAGCATCGAGTACCGCCAGTACATCCGTCTCGGTCAGCGAGCAGTATTCTTGTATATGCCTGCGCAGCTCATCGGTCGTCGTGGAGCCGTTCAGTTTAATCCGGGGATGCAGGGTCAGTTCTTCCCCTTGTTTATCCTTCGTTTTCGGGTTTTCGTACCAATCAAATAAAATTGCCATATTCTTTCCTCCATTTTTAGATTCATTTCTGTTGCTGTCTGCAGGTTTCGCTCATGCAAAGTACCGGCTTTCATTAGGCAGAGCATGGGTCTTCCTTACGCAAAGAAGCGTTCTTCCTTCTGCTGAAAGCTTATCAAAAAAGATGCGCACAGCTGTGGTTTACCTTCTTCATATTTGTGATACACCTTCTTCACAACTATGAGAAAGACATTCCACGACTGTGCGCAACTACAAACTACAGAGGCAAAGATAATGAAAAGCAGGGGGCTTGGCAAAGGAATGCTAATCTTTTTCAATAGCAAGCATTATTTTCCGAATAGAACACTTTACAGTCCCGATAAATCCACTTTATAAAAAGTCGGAGCAACATTGCTTTTCTCGAAGAACATCGCCATATAGATCGGGGCATAGATAATCTTACCTGCGACGCGTAGATTACCGTTGTTGAACACAACTGCTTCGGAGAAGTCGTATTCCTCGCAATCCATGATGTTGGACAAAGCGCGGTGTGTCTCGTAATCTTTACCTGATTTTACCTCAATAGGCAGTACCTTACCCTCAAGCTCAATAACAAAATCCAATTCACCGCGCTTCTTGTTGTTGTAATAGTAGGGAACAATGCCGTGAGCCACCAACTCCTGCGCTACGGCATTCTCGTAAATTGAACCGAAATTGATGTCCTTATCACCTTTTATAATCCGCATCTGAATGCCCTCGGCATATTGGCTGGCCAGCAGTCCGATATCACTTTGGAAGAGTTTGAACAGATTGCGTGAACGTGCAAGCAGGAGCGGCATTTTCGGCTCCTCCACATTATAGACGGGTAGCGCCACGCCCGCGTTCGTCAGCCATAAAAAACTGTTCTCGACCCGGTCGAACTTTGCGTGCTCATTCAATCGTTTCAGTATGAAGCGTTTGTTTTTAGCGTTTAGCTCAGGGGGAATAAGATTAAAAATCTCCTCGATGTAGAGTTTGTTATTAGGATCATACTGGGCGATGTCACGTTTGTACAGACGAATGATATCCTGCTGCACAGTCATCACCTCTTGCAGGTTGTTACTCTCGAGATATTTGCTCACGACCGCAGGCATACCGCCCACAACAAGATAGAGCCGGAACAGCTCCATAATTTTGCCGTGGACAAACTCATCGACGGCAGTGCGATTCCGCCATGCCTCATGCAATGCCCCGATAACGGCGTCATTTATACCCACACACGAAATAAACTCCTCGAAATCGAGTGGGAACATATCCTTTACACCCATGTAGCCAACCGGTTCCGAGCGCAGGTCTTTCAATTCTACGCCCAGCAACGAACCGCTCAAGATGTAACGATACGAACCGTCATCCACCAGAAACTTAATTGCCGTAACAATATCGGGACATTGCTGTACTTCGTCGAAAAAGACGAGCGTTTCACCCTTGATGAGCGGCACGGAGGTGATTGCCGATAGACGGAGCAGAATATCACCGCTGCTCTTTGCTCCCTTGAACAAATCCACCGCTTCGGGCATCTCGACGAAATTGACTTCAATGAAACTTTTAAACGTCTTACCGAACTGACGAATGGAATATGTCTTACCTATTTGTCGTGCTCCAGTAATAAGCAGGGCGTTACGGTTAGTTTCGTAGTAATTGCGAATGTAATCATCTATCTTTCTTTTTATCATAACCTATTCTTGTTTATTCGATTATTAAATGCAATAATCACACTATGCCGCTTTTCCATTGCAAATATAAAGGATTTATGCCGCTTTTCCAAGATTTACGCCTACACAAATTGCCGTTTTTCCAATTTAGTAACAGTATCCAAATGCATGCTTTATATGCCCACCGAAGAGGAACTGCAGAACAAGATTGAAAGACAGAAAAACTTTTACCGGTTGCAGCACACGGAAAAATCAATAGAGTAACGACGTATGGTGAAAAGATTGGTTATAATGACGAACACTCAACAACACTAATATCAAGCATGAAGATAGCAATAAAAAAACATCCCGTCACATAATTGGAAACATTTTGTATACAGAGAGACGGGAGCAATGCCCTATATTTGCAACCGGTCAATCAATCACCGGCCATGAAAAACAGGTAGTTTATGAGAAATTTCATTGTATTATGCTTATTGGCATGTCTGGCATCATGTACAGACAAAAAAGAATTCCAGACAATAAGAGAACGAATCGATTTATCAGGAAATTGGAACAGTTCATTAGGGAACTGCACATTGCCCGGTACGACGGATGAAAACAAGTTGGGAGACGGCAGGCATCCCACCAATGTAACCTCCCAGTTGACACGGACTTATCCCTACTCCGGCATCGTAGAATATGAAAAAGATGTTGAAATTCCCGTACAGATGGAAGGGAAACGCCTGATACTCTTCATGGAACGTACAAAGCCCAGTACTCTCTGGATAGACGGGGACAGCGTCGGCACGTTGGGACATATCTATGCACCTCACTGCTATAGCCTGCCAGCCTTGGCACCCGGCAGCCACCATATAAAGATACGCATTGACAATTCCCCCAGCTCCGTACCAGCCGAAATCCAAAGCTGCATGCCTGGACCGACGGCACACAAACCAACTGGAACGGCATTCTGGGCGACTTCTACATCGAAGCGACCCCACACACCTATCTCGAGCAGGTACAAGTCTACCCGTCTGTAAAGGAGAAAAAGGCCCGCATCCATGTAAACATATACAGCGATTCGGAGCAATCGGGCGTAGTGACCCTTTCTGCCAAGACGTGGAACACCCAACAAGAACACCAGTTACCGGACATGGAAAAACAAGTCGGCTTGAGCAAAGGTGAAAATAAAATAGAACTGACGCTCGACATGGGCAACCGGATGCAGACATGGAGCGAATTCCACCCCACACTTTATGCACTGAACGTGACCCTTGCCACAAACGAGGGTAAAGACAATATAATAACAGATTTCGGTATGCGCGACTTTGCCACCGAAGGTACTCAGTTCACCATAAACGGCTTCAAGACCTTCTTGCGCGGCAAACACGACGCTTGCGTATTCCCACTTACCGGATATGCGCCGATGGATGTAAAGTCCTGGCGAAAAGTTTTTCAGACAGCCAAGAGTTATGGCATCAACTACTACCGTTGCCATTCCTACACCCCGCCCCGCGCCGCTTTTGCCGCTGCCGACATCGAGGGTATCTATTTCCAAGCCGAGTTGCCTTTATGGGGAAGCATTTCACCGGACAACCATCGCTTGAATGACTTCTTGCTGAACGAAGCCTATATGACCCTCGACTACATGGGCAATCACCCCTCATTCACCATGTTGGGACTGGGCAACGAGTTGGGTGGCGACGTTGACTGATGCGCAATTGGCTGGACGGATTCAGAAAACATGACAACCGCCATCTCTATTCGTTCGGTTCCAACAACTTCCTGGGTTGGGGAAGTGCCATAGACGGTGAAGATTATCTGACAACCTGCCGGTAGGAGGAGGCGAAGGCTATACAACGCACGTACGCAGTTCGTTTGCCTTTGTCGATGCCGAAAAGGGAGGTATCTTGAACAACACCCGTCCCAATACCCGTGCGGATTATACTGCTGCCATAGCGAAATCTCCCCGACCGGTCATCAGTCACGAAACCGGACAGTTCCAAATTTATCCCGACTACAAGGAGTTGGAGAAATACACCGGCGTATTGCATCCATATAACTTGGAGATATTCCGTGACCGGCTCAATGAAAATGGACTGCAGAACCAGATTGACGCATTCCATCAGCCACCGGCCGGTTTGCCGTCGAATGCTACAAGGCTGATATTGAATACGGCCTGCGCACTGCCGGTTTAGGCGGATTCCAGATGCTCGACCTTCAAGACTTTCCCGGACAAGGCTCGGCACTGGTAGGCATTCTGGATGCTTTCATGGACAGCAAAGGCATTGTCACTCCCGAAACATTCCGCGGCTTTTGTGCTCCGGTGGTACCGCTGGCGCTTATGGACACCTACTGTTACAGCAACAAAGAAGAGCTGAACATAGGCCTCGCCCTGACAAATTACGAAGAGCAACCATGGTCTGATGCATTATGCTGGCGTCTGGAAAGCCTGAGTGACAGCGTAACTTTTGTTCGCGAAGGCAAAGTCCCCGCCCATGTAGAGCAAGGAAAAGCAATGCAGGTGGGCGAGTTGAAAAGCACCCTTACCGAAATAGACAAGCCTGCCCAATTGCGACTGACACTGACCACCGGAATTATCATAACTATTATAACTTATGGGTATACCCGACCGGACACCGGAAAGCGAAGCGGACATCTTCATCTGTCAGTCCTTGGATGACGAGGCGCGAAAGAGACTGAGCCAAGGAGGGAAGATACTGCTTATACCCGACCACAAAGCCATTGAAGAACAGAGTGTAGGCGGACTTTTTACTCCTGACTACTGGAACTATGCCATGTTCAAAAGCATTTCGGAAAACGCCGGCCGCGAAGTTTCGCCGGGCACCCTCTCCTTGCTGATGGACGAGAAACATCCCTTGTTCCGGCAGTTCCCCACCGAGTGCCATAGCAACTGGCAATGGTGGAGCATCGTACGCCATGCCCGCCCCTTTATTCTGAACGCTACACGCCACGAATACAAGCCGCTTATCCAAGTAGTAGACAATGTGGAACGGAACCACAAGTTAGGCTTGCTGTTCGAATTTGCCGTAGACAACGGTAAGGTATTGGTTTGTATGAGCAACCTCGAAGCAATTCGCCACACTCCGGAAGGAGGTCAGCTGCGCAATGCCATTTTAAGCTATATGAAGTCGGCTGAGTTCTCTCCCACCGAGACGCTGACCTCACAGCAGTTGCAGCACATATTAACAACCGAGGTGAGGAAGCAAGACATTGTCGGCGTGAAAAACCAGTCGGATTACGACGTACAGCCGGAATAAAAAATAAGTATGAGAAGTTTCATCATAATTCCACTTTTCCTCGGCTGTCCCGTCATTTTTCAGTAGCTTTGCGGACTTTAATACAGCAAACAACCCATGAAACTTACCCTTATACGCACCGCTCGTGAAACCGGCAAAGAGACATTCAGCACATGGCCCAGCGACACCTTGATGGAGAAGATGAAAACCGAGAACAAAGCCGGACACATATCCGCCTTGCGCAGCCTCATTCCCCACATCACCGGAAGCAACGGACACTACCCCTGCATAGACAAACTGCCACGCATCTGCCCTGCCGCAGAATATGCCCGCAGCAAAGAGGGGGAAAGATACCTGAAAACCTACAACGGACTGGTACAGATTGAAGTCAACCACCTGTCAATGCCGTGGAAGTGGAGCAAGTAAAGCGCCAGGCGGCCCTGCTGCCGCAAACTTTTGCCGCCTTTTGCGGAAGCAGCGGACGAAGCGTAAAAATATGGGTACTGTTTGCCACCCCCGACGGTTCGCGCCCCAGGCAGGAAGAAAAAATCAGGCTGTTTCATACCGCTGCCTACCGGCTCGCCGTAAACTGTTACCAGCCCCTGCTCCCCTACCCCATCACACTGAAAGAACCTGCCGTGGAGCAAAGCTGCCGCATGACGCTCGATGACCGTCCCTATTACAATCCGTCTCGTCCGTCCCTTTCTGTCTGGAACAGCCTTTGTCCGTGCCCGACGAGCCCACCTTCGGCCAACGGAAACAGACCGAAGCAAACCCGCTGATGCGCATTGCCCCCGGCTATCCGGCCTCCCAAACCTTCTCCATCCTCTTCGAAGCCGCCCTGAACCGTACCTTCGAAGAGCTGGAAAACTGGAAACGGGGCGATGACCTTCGCCCCCTGCTCTACCTGCTTGCCGGGCATTGCTACAAAGCCGGCATTCCCGAAGAAGAGGCAGTACGTCAAGTCATGATGCACTACTACCGCGAAGCGGATGAACAGCTGGTGCGCATGACCCTGCACAACCTCTACCGCGAATGCAAAGGCTTCGGCACCCGCAGCAGCATGACCCGCGACCAAATCACCGCCTTCCGCCTGGAAGAATTCATGAACAGACGCTATGAGTTCCGCTGGAACACCGTGCTGGGAGAATTGGAATTCCGCCAACGGGACTCCATACACTTCCATTTCCGCCCTGCCGACCAGCGGGTAAGAAGCAGTATCGGACAGAATGCCCTGAAAGAAGGAATCAGCGTATGGGACAGAGATGTGGCACGCTACCTCAACTCGGACGCCATTCCCTTGTACAACCCCATCGAAGAATATCTGAACAGCACCGGACATTGGGACGGCAAGGACCGTATCCGCGCATTGGCCGACCTCGTCCCCTGCAACAATCCGTACTGGCGGGAACTCTTCTACCGCTGGTTTCTCAGCATGACGGCGCACTGGCAAAACATCGACCGCCAGCATGGAAACAACACGTCTCCCCTACTGGTCGGAGCCCAAGGCTATCGTAAAAGTACCTTCTGCCGCATCCTGCTGCCACCCGAACTGCGCTTCGGATATACCGACAGTATCGACTTCAAAAGCAAGCAGGACGCAGAGCGGAGCCTCGGCCGCTTTTTCCTGATAAACATCGACGAATTCGACCAAATCAGCGTCAATCAGCAAGGTTTTCTAAAGCATCTGCTGCAGAAACCCGTGGCAAACCTGCGCAAGCCTTACGGCACCGCCATCCAGGAAATAAGACGCTACGCCTCCTTTATAGCAACCAGCAACCAGAAAGACCTGCTGACAGACCCCAGCGGCAGCCGCCGTTTCATCTGCATCGAAGTCACCGGCCCCATCCATACCAATGTCACCATCAACTACCGGCAACTCTACGCACAAGCCATGGATGCCATAGCCAAAGGTGAACGCTACTGGCTGGACGATTCCGACGAAGCCATCTTGAAACAGACCAACCGGGAGTTTGAACAGCCCACACCGTTGGAACAGCTCTTCCTCTGCCACTTCCATCCCGCCGAAAATGAAGAGGAAGGAGACTGGATGACCCCTATGGAGATTCTCTCCTTCTTGCAAACCAAGACCAAAGACCGGCTGTCCATCAATAAAGTGGCTCTGTTCGGACGTGCACTCCACAAACTGGGCATCAGCAGCCGCCGGAAGACAAGAGGAACAGAATATCATGTAGTGAAAAAAGAATAATCCTGCCAATTAATTTGCTTCTACTTTCGGTTTGCGCTATCTTTGCGTTTCAAATCAAGAAGATATGAAAAAAGAAAGTCAAGTGATATTCGACCGGAATGCCGTAGAGTTTGTGACCGTAGCCGCCGAGTTTTGCAAGTTTCTGGAACAAGCGGAAGGGGTGAAACGTTCCGCGTTCGTCGATACCTCCTTAAAAATACTTCCGCTGCTCTACCTGAAGGCCTCCATGCTGCCCGAGTGCGAAACCATAGGAGACGAGGCGCCGGAAACATTCGTCACCGAAGAGACCTATGAGGTACTCCGCATGAATCTCGCCAATATCCTGGCCGAGAAAGACGACTACCTGGACGTATTCGTATCCGACATGAAGTATAGTGACCAGCCCATCACCAGGAACATTTCCGAAGACTTGGCCGACATATACCAGGACATCAAGGACTTTATCTTCGTATTCCAGCTGGGTTTCAACGAGACGATGAACGATTCGCTTGCCATCTGCCAGGAAAACTTCCGCCTCCATTGGGGACAAAAGCTTGTCAACACCCTGCGTGCCCTGCACGAGGTGAAGTATGCGCAAGGCGAGGATGAAGAGGAGGAAACCGCAGACTTTGAATATTAAATTATGGTTATCAAAAGAACAATAGATAAAGAAACAGTGAAAGACCTGCCCAAAGCCGCCTTTCCGGGACAGATACATGTCGTACAGACACCGTGGGAAGCGGAGAAGGCAGTCGCCTATCTGAAGTCCTGCCCGTTGCTGGGCATAGACAGCGAAACCCGTCCATCGTTCACAAAAGGACAGATACACAAGGTGGCCCTGCTACAGATTTCCTCAGAGGAACATTGCTTTCTGTTCCGCCTCAACCTGACGGGACTGACTCTGCCGGTTATCACATTGCTGGAAAACCCAAGCGTAACGAAAGTAGGCCTTTCCTTGCGGGACGACTTCATGATGCTGCACAAACGCGCGCCCTTCGAACAGCATGCCTGCATCGAATTGCAGGAATATGTCCGCGCTTTCGGCATCCAGGACAAAAGCCTGCAGAAGATATACGCCATCCTCTTCGGGGAAAAGATTTCGAAAAGCCAGCGCCTTTCCAACTGGGAAGCCGAAACCTTGACCGAACCGCAGAAACTGTATGCCGCCACCGATGCCTGGGCATGCCTCAACATCTACAACAAGCTGCAAGAACTGAAACGGACAGGAGATTTTGAGATAGAAGCCAATAATAATGTGGTAATGTGATGCACATTATCACATTACCACATTAATCACATTATATATATGTACAAAGTATACCTTAAACCCAATAAAGAGGAGTCATTAAAGCGTTTTCACCCGTGGGTGTTTTCCGGCGCCATCGCACATTTCGACGGAGAGCCCGAAGAAGGGGAAGTTGTTGAAATCTACACGTCCAAAAAGGAATTCATAGCCAAAGGGCATTTTCAGATTGGCAGTATCGCCGTACGCGTACTGACCTTCCGTCAAGAAGAAGAAATCAATGCGGACTTCTGGAAACGCAAACTCAGCATAGCATACGACATGCGCCGCAGTATCGGCATAGCCGGAAACCCGACAAACAACACCTATCGCCTGGTGCACGGGGAGGGAGACAACCTGCCGGGGCTTGTTATCGACATTTATGCCCGCACCGCAGTGATGCAGGCACATTCTGCCGGCATGCACCTCGACCGCATGGCCATTGCCGATGCCCTTACCGAAGTGATGGGCAGCCAGATTGACAATATCTATTACAAATCGGAGACGACCCTTCCCTTCAAGGCCGACCTCTATCCGGAGAATGGTTTCTTGAAAGGCGGCAGCACGGACAATGTAGCCATGGAGTACGGCCTGAAGTTCCACATCGACTGGCTGAAAGGCCAAAAAACCGGTTTCTTCGTAGACCAACGCGAGAACCGTTCGCTACTGGAACGCTATGCCAAAGGCCGCAGCGTACTGAATATGTTCTGCTATACCGGCGGCTTCTCCGTATATGCTATGCGTGGAGACGCCAAACTGGTGCATTCCGTGGACAGCTCCGCCAAAGCCATCGACTTGACCAACAAGAACATCGAACTGAACTTCCCGGGTGACACCCGCCATGCCGCCTATGCAGAAGATGCCTTCAAATACCTTGACCGCATGGGCGACCAATACGACCTGATAGTTCTTGACCCTCCTGCTTTTGCCAAGCACCGCGATGCTCTGCGCAATGCCCTGCAAGGCTACCGCAAACTGAACGTCAAGGCTTTCGAGAAAATCAAGCCCGGCGGCATCCTCTTCACATTCTCGTGTTCGCAAGCCGTCAGCAAAGAAAACTTCCGCACCGCCGTGTTCACAGCCGCTGCCATGTCCGGCCGCAGCGTACGCATCCTGCACCAACTGACGCAACCTGCCGACCACCCGGTCAGCATCTATCATCCGGAAGGGGAATACCTGAAAGGACTGGTTCTAATATGTAGAATAAAGGAAAAAGCAGGCTTTGTTAGCCTGCTTTTCTTAAATAGAGTTAATAAAAAGCAGAAATACGCCAAAACAGCATGTTATATAACATAAACCGTGTATATTTGCACTGTGTTTTTCATGGTATTAGATTTAAGGTTAATAAAGATTGGGTGTCTGGGATAGATACCCTTCTTTTTTTATAACAAAAGAATAATTCTATATCAGTTTTAAGTCTTTGGCAATCCTACAGGCTTCAATTGAGTTCTTTACTTGCAGTTTACCTAAAATTTCCTGCCGATGTCGATTTACCGTATATATGCTGATAGAAAGCATTTCTGCAATATCTTTGCTCATCAACCCTTTGTCTATAAGTTTCAATACTTGTTTTTCTCTCACCGACAAAATCTTCTCGTTGTTATATTCCTCCAACTCTGTGACGTGCCCGTCAATAGAATTAATTATCATACATTTTGCAGGAATATCAAATGCTAAAGGAGTATAAAGACATAATGCCAGCCATAAAGTATCATTAGTAGGCATGGAAACATAAAATATTCGATGTAAGACGGGAATATAGCTGTCTCTTTTATTCTTCATGCGTAGTTTACTCATCAAATAGTAATCAGTACGTTTCTTTTTGGGTTGCCGCTTGACAAAATTATAAAAACAGAGTTCTTGTAAGTGCTTTTCAGCCAAATCATCCGGATGGACAATTTTGAATATTTCTTCTTCCCAAATAGAAGCCACTTTGCTGTCCTTCACGTCTTTTTCAATTCCAAGCATTTGCGAGAAGCCGCCATAATAGATATAGCTTTCATTCGTGTGCCAGTCACTTAACACTGCAATGGCATTTTCCATCCGCGCATAATTGCAAGCAATCCCCTTGTATATGTTTAACATCTTTGCATATGGTTGTCCTTCCGAAAAATTTGCGCAAAGAACTCTTTGTTTAGTATATCCTTAGTATCCATTAGTCTGATATAAAATGGTTATTTATAACTATTGTGTAGCAAATTACAACGCCTTACATTTGCAAATGTAATTAAAGCCATGGTTATTCATGACAAGTGAGAAAGAAAAATGCCATTTAGGTACGTTATATGATGCCAATAATGATGCGGAATTGATTGCAGAAAGGCGAACTTGCAAGCTAATCCGCCACGAATACAATCATATACTGCCTACAGAGATTGGCAGAAAAAAAAGGTTCTTTAGCCGTTGGGAATCCATGCCACGTAATTCGGAAATTATAATAACAATATAAAAACAGAGAAAGATGAAAAAGATTTTATTAAGTGGATTAATGGGTGTTGCTTCATTTACCAGCATGGCTCAATCATTAGAGAAAATGCAATGGTTCAATGAACCTGCACAGTGGGAAATCAAAGGTGATTTGCTTTCAATGAATGTCACACCCCAAACTGATTACTGGCGCATATCTCACTATGGTTTTACTGTAGATGATGCTCCTTTTTTATATACTACGCGTGGTGGAGAATTTGAAGTAAAAGTAAAAATCTCAGGAGACTATAAGACTCGATTCGATCAATCAGGACTTATGTTGCGTATTGACCACGAAAACTATATCAAGGCCGGTATCGAATTTGTAGATGGCAAATATAATCTCAGTACTGTTGTAACTCATCACACAAGCGATTGGAGCGTTATTACATTAGACAAGCCGGTACCATTTGTATGGATTAAAGCGGTGCGTCGTCTTGATGCTGTGGAAATATTCTATTCCTACGATGATAAAGAATACACGATGATGCGCAATGCATGGCTTCAAGACAACCATCCTGTAATGGTGGGGATTATGGGGGCTTGTCCTGACGGAAACGGTTTCAAAGCTAAGTTTGAGAACTTTTCAATCAAGCATTTAGCAGATAAGAGACGTCTGGAATGGTTGAAAAATAACGCAGATGAATAATGTAATAAAGAACTAAAGAATGAAAATTGAACACTTTGCAATGTATGTTATTGACCTTGAAGCGGTCAAGGACTTTTTTGTGCGTTACTTCAATGCAGTCTCTGATAACATGTATCATAACAAGAAAACTGATTTCAAGTCCTACTTTCTATCTTTTGATGATGGCTCCAGACTGTAGATAATGACCCGACCGGGTCTTGCTGATGAACAGAAGAATCCACTTCAATGCGGCTATATACAAATACATCCCTTATATTAATCCCTTTCGCTGAAAGAAAAAGCCGTACAGAGCTTGTTTTTCTCCCCGCCTCATTGTACATTTGCATCTATTACATAATTCAAAACATAAAAAGCTAATATTATGAGCATCAAATTCCGACTCACTGCCATGCAATTCCTGCAATTCTTCGTTTGGGGAGCATGGCTGATTTCATTAGGTGGTTACATGGGCGGTACGTTACATTTTGAAGGCGGACAAATCGGAGCAATCTTTGCAACCATGGGTATAGCCTCACTGATAATGCCCGGACTGACCGGTATCATCGCCGACAAATGGATAAACGCCGAACGCCTTTATGGCATACTCCACCTCATCGGTGCCGGTGCTCTGATTTATGCTTCAACTGCCACCACATACAACCACATGTACTGGGCCATGCTGCTCAACATGCTTGTTTACATGCCTACACTATCTCTGGCCAACACCGTATCCTACAATGCATTGGAAAAATATAAGATGGATTTGATAAAAGACTTCCCTCCCATCCGTGTATGGGGAACGGTAGGCTTTATCTGTGCCATGTGGGCTGTGGACCTCACCGGTTCAAGGCAAGTTCGGCACAGCTCTATGTGGCAGCCATATCGGCAGCATGCTGGGACTTTATGCTTTCACTTTGCCAGCCTGCCCCCCCATGCGCAGCGAAGGAAAAACGATGCTCTCCGCTTTCGGACTGGACGCACTGGTGCTGTTCAAGCGCAAGAAGATGGCTATCTTCTTCTTGTTCTCCATGCTGCTGGGAGCCGCCCTTCAAATAACAAACACATACGGCGACCTTTTCCTGGGTTCGTTTGCTTCCATACCCGAATATGCAGATTCGTTCGGTGTAAAACACTCCGTCATCCTGCTCTCCATCTCGCAAATGAGTGAGACGCTGTTTATCCTTGCCATCCCCTTCTTCCTGAAACATTTCGGAATCAAGCGTGTTATGTTAATAAGTATGTTTGCATGGGTATTCCGTTTCGGGCTCTTTGCCCTCGGAGACCCGGGAAGCGGACTCTGGATGCTCATTCTCTCGATGATTGTCTACGGCATGGCATTTGACTTTTTCAATGTATCGGGCTCGCTGTTTACAGAAATGGAGCACATCCCAGTATCCGTGCCAGCGCACAAGGCTTGTTCTTCATGATGACGAACGGTGTGGGAGCCATCATCGGAGGTTATGCCAGCGGAGCCGTGGTGGATGCCTTCTCGGTATATGCCGAAGGCGGAGGACTGGTAAGCCGCGACTGGACACCGGTATGGCTTATCTTTGCAGGATATGCTTTAGTCATTGGTCTGCTATTTGGAATGGTGTTCCGCTATAAACATAATCCGGAAAAAATAGAGAAAAACTGATTGAGAGTCAGGTTGATTTAATAGGTATGAATAAGAAAAAGATAGAACTACAAGTACTAAACATTTCCAACAGCCAGGCGCAAGCGGGTGCCTATGCCCTGGTACTGGGTGAAGTGGGTGGCAAACGCCAGCTTCCGATTATTATAGGCGCCACCGAAGCACAAGCTATGGTCATCGAGATGAAAGGTATTGTACCGCCCCGTCCGCTGACCCATAACCTATTTGCTTCCGTTCTTGAGGTGCTGGGTGTAAAACTGATGCGTATTCTTATCTATAAAGTAGACAACGGAGTATTCTACTCCTACCTTTACATGAAAGCCGAAGAGACTATTCTCCGGATTGATGCCCGTACCAGCGATGCCGTCGCCCTGGCATTGCGCATGAATGCTCCTATCTTTGTCTACGAAGAGATTCTCGAAACAGAATGTCTGAAAACCGGCGAAAGCACCACCGACTATGGGAGGCAGCGAGCCGGACAAAGACGAACTGTTGCAGGAAGACACAATAGGCATATTGAAAACAGCCCTGCAGAAAGCAATCGAAGAAGAGGATTACGAACGAGCCGCACAGATAAGAGACCAAATCAACCAACTCAAAAACAATTTGTAACATGCACGTATTCTATACTCCCGACATACAGACCCACGCAGAACTGCCCGAAGAGGAAGCAGCACATGCCATACGGGTCTTACGCCTGCAAGCAGGCGACGAGGTTATGCTGACAGACGGAAAGGGCTGCTTCTATCGCGCTGAAATCAGTACGGCTACCAACAAACGCTGCCTGGTGAATATTCTGGAAACCCTTCCGCAAGCCCCCTTGTGGAAAGGTCATCTGCACATTGCCATGGCACCTACCAAGAACATGGACCGTACAGAGTGGTTTGCCGAGAAAGCGACGGAAATAGGGTTTGATGAACTGACATTCCTGAACTGCCGTTTCTCGGAACGGAAAGTCATCAAGACGGAGCGCATCTCCAAAATTCTGGTTTCTGCCATCAAGCAGTCGCTCAAGGCACGCCTGCCCCAACTGAATGAAATGACAGACTTCAACAAGTTCATCACACAGCCTTTTCCGGGTCAGAAATTCATCGCCCACTGTTATGAAGGCGAAAAACCGCTTTTGAAGGATATGGTACATCCCGGAGAGGACGCTCTCGTACTAATCGGTCCTGAAGGAGACTTCAGCGAAGAGGAAGTCCGGAAGGCGACGGAAAACGGTTTTATCCCCATCAGCTTGGGAAAATCAAGGTTGCGTACAGAGACGGCGGCACTGGTTGCCTGCCACATCCTCAATTTACAGAATCAATGATACTCACTAAAACAAAAACTATATGAAAAAGAACCTATTCTTCCACTTCTCAGTACTGGCAATGCTCATCGTGCTGATAAGCGCTTGTTCGTCCAAAAAGCCAGAATACACCAACGTTATTCCTTCCGATGCCTCGCAAGTCATCGCTGTCAATTTAAAATCATTGGCAGACAAGGCCGGTACCAAAGATAAAGAGACTAAAGAAGCACTGCAAAAGCTGACAGATGCCTTGAAAAGCGATATGAATGCAGCCACTTTCCAACAATTGGAGGCTGTACTGAAAGACCCTGCCAAATCGGGAGTGGACGTCAATGCGCCGATTTATGTCTTCAACGCTCCCTCGTTCCCCTACACCACCATGGTAGCCAAGGTTCAAAGTGAGGATGATTTGCTGAAGCTTCTGGAAGTTACGGAGAAAGAACAGATAATCAGCCATGTGGTAGAAGCGGACGGTTACAGTTTTGCACAAATCAACAAGCGGGCATTGCTCGCTTTCACTCCTACCACGCTTATGGTGGTGAACTACACCGGCACATCGCAACTGGAAAAAGTCAAAGAAGGAATTCTCGCCTTGCTGAAACAGACCGGAGAAAACAGCATCAACAGTAACACCGCTTTCAAGAAAATGCAAAAGCAGGATGGAGACATCAATATGCTCATCTCTCCTTCCAGCCTGCTGAGTGCATACGCCAATCCGCTGAATTACGGAATATCCCACAATATCGACCTGAAAGACTTGAAGATGCTGGGAAGTCTCTCCTTCGAAAAAGGGAAAATAGAACTGAAAGTAGAGAGCTATACCGAGAACACAGAATTGAAAGCACTTTTCGAAAAGCAAATCAAAAGTACTTGTCCCATCGAAAACACGTTCTTGAAGTATTTCCCAAAATCTACCCTGGCGCTATTCAGCATAGGTATCAATGGAGAAGAGTTCTACAATGTGCTGCAAGAGAATGAGCAGTTCCGCAACGATTTCTCCATTACCAAAGCCGCTGAAGTAAAAGACTTGTTCAGTGCTTTCCACAACGACCTGACCATAGGCCTTATCAATGTAACCATGAACAGCAATCCTTCTTTCCTGGCCTATGCAGCGTAAAGAACGACGCTCCCTTGAAAGCCCTTTATGAGAAAAAGTCCGAACTGGGACTGAAACGCGGCGAAGACATCGTGAAATTGAATGAGAATGAATATGTCTATAAATCACGCGCTATCAACATATTCTTCGGCATACGAGACAAACAGATGTACGCCACCAATGACGAACTGCTGTATAAGAATGCATGCAAGACCGCTGACCCGTCTGCCAAAGAGACGGACTTCGCTTCTAGTCTGAAAGGCAAGCGCACAGCCTTTGTCATCAATGCGGAAGCCGTACTTGACCTGCCCGTTGTAAAAATGCTAGCTGGATTTGGCGGACAAGAGTATAGCACCTATTACTCGCTGCTCGGCAATATCTCGTATCTGGAAGCTGTCGGCAACGAGGACAAGGCAACCGTCACCCTGCAGCTGAAGAACAAGAATGTTAATGCACTGAAACAGATTGTGGACTTTATCAAGCAGTTTGCAGGAATGTAATTTAAGGATTAAGGATTAGAGATTAAGGATTAATACCACTCATGAATAGGATTCACCTACGCACACTACCTCAAGTGTTTGCCGACCGTGATGCCATTACCTCAGACGTATGGCATCGGGACATTACGTTCCACAAAGGGAAACGTTATCTCATAGAAGCCGCTTCGGGCACCGGAAAATCATCGCTTTGCAGCTATGTTTACGGTTACCGCAACGATTATCAGGGAATCATCAACTTTGATGAGCGCAATATCCGTTCACTCTCCGTCAATGACTGGACAGATATACGCAAACACTCCCTCAGCATTCTTTTTCAGGAGTTGCGTATCTTTCCCGAACTTACCGCCATCGAGAACATACAACTGAAGAACCGGCTTACCAACTTCAAAAAAAGGAAAGAAGTCCTTACCCTATTCGAGGCAATCGGCATTGCCGACAAGGTAAACGAAAAAGCCGGGAAGCTATCTTTCGGCCAGCAACAAAGAGTCGCCTTTATCCGCAGCCTCTGCCAGCCTTTCGACTTCATCTTCCTGGACGAACCCATCAGCCATCTGGATGACGAGAACGGAACAATCATGGGCAGCTGCTGACAGAAGAAGCCAGCCGCCAAGGAGCGGGAATCATAGTGACTTCCATCGGACAAACATCTGGAATTGGATTATGATGAAATTTAATCAATTATAAATGTGGTAATTATGAACCGACTTGTTTGGAAAACTTCATCCGCCAGA
>ENA-OQJX01000068-OQJX01000068.1-human-gut-metagenome-genome-assembly--contig:-NODE-68-length-66997-cov-3.474832_pt1 | contig 66997 bp, 70 predicted proteins | sample MGYA00242615_ERZ504782 | MGnify/ENA primary metagenome ERZ504782 (study PRJEB26092, sample SAMD00036354) | human gut metagenome | host: Homo sapiens | study: EMG produced TPA metagenomics assembly of... | reverse complement strand
TTGTATTTTTGTATTTTGATTTGATGCAATTAATACGAAGTAAATAGCTTCGGTTTGTATATAGCTTGTTTTTGGAGAATTCAAACTAATAATACTCTAATAATCAATATATCATGATATAAGTATTTGTAATAAAGTTCGAGTGGGTTGGAACACAAAATTTTGCATCGAAAAATAATAAGAATCACTGTTTGCGGAGACTTCTGAAAATATATTGCCAGTAGATTGGACGTTACGAATGGTAAACAAAGTGTAGTTGAAATACGGAAATTATATACTGTCCGTAACCTGGTGTATCCAAGTTGGACAAGTTATTTTCAGCCATCCTTTTAATAAATGGCATCACTTCTATCTTATTTTCAGATTCCACCCTATTGTGTGGATAGAGAGTTCTTTTCGGACATCTAGCTACAAAAGACTTGTAAAATGCCTCGAGTACTATGGTCTCTACTAATTTCTTGCAGCAAACTTTACATGACTCGTAAAAAACTGACCTTCATGTTTGTGTGACCTCCTTGGATAAAGATCTTGTCTTTTCATCTTATACTTATTTTATTTGCACCAACCGTTCTGAATAGCTATGAGGCTTTGGTCTGTTTGGTAACCTTGTCCACGATTAAATACCTTGTATGAAGTTTTTGTCCGTCAAGCCAAATGTTTGCTGCCAACTTCTTTCAGAAGCCATCTCACGATAGACACCCTTGCCATTGGTTATGCGATTCCTGCTATTAGGATTCACTCGGGACTTGCATCCGTCAGGCAATACCAACAAACGGAGAGTGTCGATAAACCGCCACTCCCCGTTTTCTTTTCACGACAGGAATTACACGCTATTTCTACTTTCCTTCCTCCTAGATTTTGGAAAGAAATTATTCATAAAAAAATCTGACTGACATTTGTTAGGATTTTTATATACATTTTGTTTCAAAGATAGTTCTAAAGACTTTTTTCTTTGATAAACGTTTCTTTTTCAACCACAGATAATAACCGCTCAAAGGCAAGATTCCTCCGATGAAAGCGGCCAGAAAATAAAGGACCTTTGTCGTCATTCCGCCCCATGACCCGGTGTGGAAAGCATAGAACCACCCTTTCATCTTCTGTGCTCTGGGAACATCGCTATAAGCCGTAACGGTCGTGATTTCTCCTGTTTGGGTATCAAACGCCGCCGTGTCACTGCTTCGCATGTTACCGGGCTTGCTTATCTGTGCTTTTCCGGCCGTCAGCGAAATGGAGGCATACGAAGGATAAAGGGCCTGCAGTTCGGAAACCACATTATCCCATATCCCATAATCGAACTCTGCCTTTTCTTTCTTTTCATCCTTATTTTGCTGCTGCGGAGCGGACATGGCGGGACGGGCTGTCGATACACCGAACAGTCCATAGGCTGCCGTGCGGTACCATTGGAACGACCATGTAAGCCCTGTCAGAGCCATGACCAGCAAAAACAGGGTAACATATATGCCCAGCGAGACATGACTGTCGTACCAAAAACGCCACCAACCTTTCGTACACGATACGACAAGACGGTTTCTCAGCGCCTTACGGGTACGCGGTATCCATATCACAATACCGGAAACGAGGATAACAACCATTACAAAGGTAGTAATACCCACGATAACCTTGCCGGCAGATTTTGCCCCCTTATAGCAGGCGGGTCCATCAGCCACCGATGCAGTTTACGCATGGTCTGGAAGAAAGGGTAACTCTTGGTCCAACCGTTCACCTCTCCAGTGTATGGATTCACGCTTAACGAACGCTTTCCCGCACCTTTGAATGTTGCCATGCAGGCGACGTCCCGTTCACCCGACAGTTGCAGGGAGAGCAATTCCAACGAATCCGGAACCTGCTGGCGGATAGAGGCGACCAGTTCGGACGGCGGCAGAGGAGTGTCCCCTTCCGTATATGCGACCTTATAAATTTTAGGATTGAGGCTTTCCGTTATGTCCCGCTCGAAAACAAGGGCCGCCCCCGTAAGGCAGATAACCGTGATTATCAACGACGGGGACAGACAGCCATAAATGTATTTTTCGGAATACTTTATTCATACAAAGGCCTATTTTTGTTTCAACAGACTTGCTCCCTTGATGACTTCAGCTTCCACTTTCGTGCCAGGCGTGGCCACGCCATTGCGGTTGATGGTGTACAGGACTGCACCCGACGTAGTCATCAATTCGAAAGTCACTGTACCCTTGTCCGTGTCAGAAGCATAAGCAAGCGCAATGTCATTGATGTCGCCGGCTTCAGGCATACCGGTCACAGGCGTGTAATTTTGCGTTTTTACGTCGAAGATGCCGAATGTCTTGTGTGTGCCTTCCGTGTACCCATCCATTCCGGGGTTGGTGAAGAGTTGCAGGCAGAACTTGTTGTCACCCAGATAGTAACATCTCCACAAATAGCGGTCGCCTGTCTTATCGTTTAGGTCTACGTAGTAATCACTGTCGATATCTACGGGCTTGCCACTCTGAATATTGCTACCGCTGATGCGCAGCACAGCAGAAGGCACTCTTAGGCTGTTCGTTTGGAAGTTCTTGCCGCCTTGGCAGAACAGGTAGATTTTATCACCAACGACTTCGATACCCGTTTCCGTGCGCGACCTAGAGTTGCCTTTGATCTGTCCGGCTTCTTTTCCCGGATGGTCTTCGCTCTTGCGGACAATCATGCTTTGGTATTTCAAATATTCTTTATCCGCATCTGTCGGGTCGAACTTGTAAACACCCAAATAGAAGTTGTTGTCCAAGTCTGTACCATAGGAAGCCTTCGCACGGGTGCTTGCTGCTTTTGAGGTGTAGTTACCATCCTGCACCAGATGTTTGGTGGTATAGGCCAGCAGCACGTAGTCGCCGTACTGGGCTATGTCACCAACCCCCCATGCCTCATTGCCCATCTGGCTGGCCGGTTCTTTGCTGTGGTCCTGACAGTTTATTTTTCCATCTACGACCACACTGCTGAACTCAGTCACCTTGACGTATTTCACGCGTGTATAGTGATTGTTGTCCTCGGCTTGGTCAGACAGACCGAGCAAGTAGTCATTGAAAAAGCCGCGTGCTTTCACGTCGCCATCCAGCATTATACCATTGCCATGTTGAACTAGTTGCCCGTCAATGAGCTTCCAAGCATAGGAGTAGCCACCTGTACCTCCCTGTGAGGGATAGTTCATGCCAATCAGCAGTTCGTTGTTGTAGTTGACAAAATCTGGGTTGCTTGCATCGAAAGATATACGCCCGTTCGCTTCAGTCGGGTCAATCGTACCTTTGGTGGGGTCGCTGGCCAACTGCAAATAGTTGGCCGTTCCGTCCGATGTGGCACTCATCACTACATATTGCACGGGGGATTTGTCACCGTCACCGGGTCCATCAACTCCTTCATTGTCATTACAAGCTGCAAATGCACATGCGCATAGAGCCATGCTGAATAATTTGAATCTGTCTTTCATTTTTACTTTATCGTTTTTAATTGTTATATAATGGTCACTTCATAAAGCTATAGCCGAACTTGATAGCGAAGGCGCGTCCCGGCTTCTGCATCTTGAAATTGTCGTACAGGCGGGCATTGAAGATGTTGGTACACTCGGCCGATACGGTAAACTCCGATTTTTTTCCGAAGTTGTAGCTGACGAAGAGGTCGTGAGAGAATTGGGTAGGTATATCAAGTTCCGCATTCTGGTACACATTCCACTCGTAACTGAACTTCTGGACATAGTTCATCATATAATGTATGTCCAGCACTGTTCCCTTCACAAACACATCGCGCAGGGTAAGCCCGGCTTCTCCGTTACCATACATATAGGGGATAGCAGGTACGCGTTCTTTGTAGTTCTTGCTCTCCTGCTGTGTGCCCGTCACGTACCTGGTCAAGCTCCGCATGTCGATGTAGCTGAAGTTGCCGCCCACGAAGAAGGCATCCTTAAAAGTGTAGCGGATGCTCAAGTCCGTACCCAAATTGCGTACACGACCATCGTTCTGTGAACTGGCACGCCCACTGTCGTTGTTGGTCGTGCGGCGAATATAGTCCTTGATTTCTCTGTATTGAAAAGCTGCATCGATGGTCAGCCGGTGGTCGGTCAAATCCACAGCATTGGCTGTGACACTGATATTGACGTTATTGCTTGATTCCGGTTTCAGATTGGAGTTGCCTCGCTCAATGTCGTCGCCAGAACCGAACAACTCACGGCTGGTAGGCAGACGCAGGGCGTATTCATACGACAACCGCAGTTGTGTGTGCCGCCCCCAAAAGTAGGTACTGGCCCAACCTCCTCCCCAATAGGAAGTGGTGTTGCTGAAATCCTGATAATTGATTCCGCCTTCCGGATCGAGGTAGGCTCCAGATGGTTCATATAGTGCTTCACAAAGGCAGATGTGTTCCACTTGCCCTTGTAGTCATACTTATAACTCAATCCGGTAACGATTTTCATACTCTGCGATGGATGCTCATAGGTGGGTTTGTAGGCCGTTTCGTCTTGCCGGAGCGGGAGAAGGTGGTGAGCGTACTGCTCAGCGACACGGACTGCCCGTCTGCGGGAAAGAGTGCCATGCGGAAGTTGGCCGCCCCATTATGGTCCCGGTAACGGTACTTCATGTACGACAACTCGCCCGGTACGCCTTTCGGTTGACTCTGACCCAGCCAGTTGTAGTTACAACTGGCCGTATCGGCAGAATAGGACTTGCCGAAGTTGTAGTTACCGTTCAGCGACACGTGCAGCCCCTTCAACACTTTGAATCTCTTTTCGTAAGTCAGTTGCGGCATCAGCGTATTGGCCGTGGTGTAGCGTGCACCATACACCCAGTCCATAGTGGAGGCATTCTGGGTCTGTTTATACTCGTAACCTCCCATGAAGCCTAACAACAGACGATCGGCAAACGTTTTGTCCACTATCCCAATCTTCAGAATGGCTACCTCGTTGTGATACTTGGCATGAAAGCGGCGCACGGTGAGATTTTCTTTAACCTCCTGGTTACTGCCATCCTCGTTGAACTTCGTGTAACTGTCGATATTGATTTATAATCGTTATCCGAGTAGTTCTGATAGGCATTCAGAGAAACATAAAAACCTTTCTTTGTGGTATGTTCCGCATAGACATTGGTTTTGTGGGTGTTAAACGAACCGAACGAATAGGAGGCGTTCACACGGGTACACCGGCTGTTGTCCGTAACGATATTGATAGCCCCGCCGAGTGCGTCACCGCCCAGTTCGATAGGTACGACACCTTTGTACACCTCCACACGTTTGGCGAGACCTACCGGAATATTGTTCAGCCCGAAAGCGGAACTCATACCGTCCATCGGTACACCGTCGATGAAGATTTTCACATGCCGACCGGAAAAGCCGTTCAAAGTGACGTTGGCTTCGGAACCCACGCCTCCCGTGGAACGGATTTTCACCCCGCTGATTTTGTCAATGACATTGGACAGGTCCATCGTCGTGCTTTTCAACTTGGCCGTTTCCACCAATGATACATTATAGGCCAACCGCTGCACTTTTTCCGCAGGACTCAATCCTTTCACCACGACCTCGTTCAAGGTCTGCGAGTCCTCCTGCATCTCGAATTTGAGGTAACTGTACTCCGTAGCGGGGGCATATACTTTTTGTATTGTCTTATATCCCAAGAAAGAAACTGTGATACGAATTTTGGGATACCTCCCTTTCAGATGAAACTCAAACTCTCCTTTTTCATTGGTGGAGCTTCCTCCTATATAAACATCATCCTCGAAAGAACGTATTTCCACGGCGGCATAACTTAACGCTTCGTTTGTGGTACTATCGGTTACTCTTCCTTTATTACTTGGGCACTTACATTCACACAAGATAAAAATAATAATATGGCAAAAATTAATACCATTTTGACCTGATTCATTCTTTCATTTATTTATTAAAAACGACTGCAAAATTAATTTTCATCAAAAATATCTGCAATACCTTTTTTTAGGTATAAATTTTACATAATCGCTGCGATTCAGGCGGGGAATATACCTATTTTTAATGAGTCTTCTTTTAGCCGATAGACACAGACCGTGTATAGGCAGCATAATTTGTAACCTGAAAAATGCCTATATACGGACAATGAAGATAGCATAAAAAAGCAAACGGAGAGTACCGATAAACCGACACTCTCCGTCCGCTTTTTGAATGGGAAATTACATGCTATTCTTGTTTTCTCTCAATTCAGAAGAACAAATCAAGATAGGCAATGAAACGAAGGACTACAACCTTTCCAAACTCCCACAGACCACATCCGAAGGACAGGATATCAAGCGTTTGGAAGGTGACAAGCAATTAGTCATAGAACTGAATATCAATAAAAACGGTATCAGCGTCAGCGGTGTAACCATTCAGGGCTGGGAAACACAAGGCAACGGTGTCGGGCGACATCACCATCGGATAACAAAGTCCAAAGGACAAACCTGTCTCATCACGAGACGTAATACCTATCTGATAGAAAAAGGATTGCATGTAAACCCATTTTGCTGGTACCATAAAACCAACAATTATGAAAATAAAACATTTTATTTTAGATTTTTCTCGGTTTAACTTAACCAATTGGAGAATAAACTTTTAGCGAATTATTTGAGAAATAGAGGTAACGATTTAGCAACTGTACGAATTTCAACATTTTGCATTGCTATGCTGTCAAATAACTCTTTCTGAATACAAATATAAAGCAATTATTTGAATACACAAAACAGACACGAGCAATAATTTTTGTTCGTGTCTGTTTAACAATATAAACGGGAAACTTAAAAGAAATTTCCGAATACAAAACCCGATATTGTTGCCATGATGATAACCAAAGCTACATAAACAATGGTTTTCTTTGTCCCCATAACACCTTGAATAACCAACATATTCGGTAGCGACAGCGACGGGCCGGCCAGCAGTAACGCAAGCGCAGGGCCTTTTCCCATGCCTGAAGCCAACAACCCTTGAATAATCGGCACTTCGGTCAGGGCGGCAAAATACATGAACACTCCCGTGAAACTTGCGAAGAAGTTGGATAGCAGCGAATTTCCACCGACTGCCCATTCAATCCACTCGTTAAAAATAACTCCGGCAATCGACGTGTTATCATGTGTCGAACCCAGAAGAAATCCGGCTGTCACTACGCCGACGGCCAACAAGGGTAATATCTGCTTGGCGAATCCCCATGATGATAATGCCCATTCTCTATTTTCCTCGTTTCGTTTATCAAACAGCAAGATGATGGAAAGTGAAGCTATACCCACAACCATCGGAACGAGCGGTACTAATTTGGCTTTAGCAATAAGGGCGTCTGCAAGGAAAACAGAAACAATCGTTATCACGACTCCGGCACATACCCATAATGGACGCAATTTCAATATTTGGACAAGCGACCAACAGAGCATCAGAGCAAGAACTCCCGTAATATACCATTTATAGGTGAAGATGAAAGTCCACAAACCTTTGTCTAAAGCAAAGGGCGCACCCCAATTTACAAAGACGAGAATCAGTACCAATGTAAAAAAGTGAAACGAGGTTTGCCACATCGGGCGTCTTTCCAGCAGTGGAACAATAATCATCTGTTCCTCTTGTTTGGCTTTCTCTTCCTTACGGAAAATAAATGCCATAGCAAGGCTATCACTACGGAGAATCCGATAGCTCCAACCGTTCGTGCAACACCCATCTCTACACCCAAAATACGGGCTGTCAAAATGATGGATAAAATACTGATGCTGGGCCGGAATAGAGAAAGGCTATGGCAGTGCCTAACCCTGCGCCCCGTTTGTAAATACTCGTAAACAACGGCAGAATCGTGCAGGAACAGACTGCCAATATACTACCCGAAACAGCAGCTGCCGTATAGGATAACCACTTCTTGGCATTTGCTCCGAAATATTTGAGAACCGAACCCTGACTGACGAAAACGGCAATCACACCTGCGATGAAAAAGGTGGGAAGCAGACATAACATAACGTGTTCCTGCGCATACCATTTAGCAAGGTCGAGGGTTGCATCGACAGCCGTCATGAACCTCTCATTGCCGAGTGGCATGAAAAATACGGCTGCATAAACCACAATCATCCAAAAGAGGATTTTCAACTCTTTTTTAGTATCCATAACTGTACCTTAAATACCGAGTATTTGTTTTACCTCTTTTTCGGACGGGACGTGTCCCTTGACTTTAACGGCTCCATCCACCACAACGGCAGGTGTGGCCATAATGCCGGAATTGAGTATTTCCACAATATCCTCTACTTTCGTAAGTTTCACGTCTTCGAGATTGTTCTCGCTAATTACTTTCTCGATTGTCTGATAGGTTGTCTTGCATTTGGCGCAACCCGTTCCCAATACTTTGATTTCCATGTTTTTGTTTTTTATAAATACATAATCACACAATAATACAAACCGATAATCGCAAATATGCTCCCGACAATCCGGTTCAGCCATTTCTGTACAGTCTGCATTTTACCGTAAAAACTGCCGATATGTTGTACACTGAATGCCAATATCCAAGCGACAATCAAAACCGGCAACGCAGTAGCTATGGCAAAAGGACGGGCAGCAGATAGCCTGCAACAGTCGTTGCCGACATCGGAATCAATATGCCGAAATAGAAAACTCCGCTGGTGGGACAAAATGCCATAGCGAACAACACGCTGAGCAAAAACGCTCCCCATCCTCCTTTACGGGCTAAGCCCTCGCCATTTCCCTTAAAACCGAAAGAGGGTAATTTCAGTTTGCCTCCGAACAGTATGAATAAAACCTATCAATAACAAGGCAGGGCCGAGTACGAGTTCTCCGTATTTGCCGATAAACTTCTGAATACCGAAAAGACTTGAACCCTCTTTGAGTATTAGTATCAATACGATACCCAGCAATGTATAGATAATTACACGACCGAGCGTTATAGTAAGCCATTGAGGAATATCCGACGGCGGGTTTCAATGTCCTTACCTATAAATCCGATAGCAGCGATACTCGTAGCCAATGGGCAGGGCGAAATCGCCGTAAGCAATCCCAAAAGAAAAGCCGTAAGTGCAGGAGCCGTGCTGCTGTCCAATAATGTCTGTAACCACTCCATAGAACTTTATTTCAATAAGGTACGGACTTTTTCAGCTACTCCGTTCTTGAAAGTGGCGGGAGCAGTTCTGGCGTTGGCAAAAGCATATTCGGTCAGATTTTCATACGTTTCTTTGCCGGCTTTCCATTTGCTGATGAAAAGCGAAGACCATGTAACCTCATATTTCTCGGCGATAGCTTCGTTCTTCGGTTCGGAAATGTCGATAGTTCTGAAAACGAGTGTTCCGTTTTTCAGTTCGTCAGCAAATTCTGCCTCTACCGCTTCTTTGGCGTTCTTTTCTATTGCCATGCAGGTAGCGCATCGCTATTTGCTATGAAAATACAACACCTCCACACGGTCTTTCTGTTTTTGTGGCTGGGTTTGCTCCACATCAGTAGAAGCACTCTTCTTTGTCCCATTGTTACTGCAAGCAGTCAATCCGCAGCTGATAATCAAGGCTAAAATCAATCTGTTCATACGCTTTTGTTTTTATTGGTTGTTATTTGTGTTTGTTATTCGCAAAACAACGAACAATAATCCTAAAAAAATTGTCCCTATTCGCAACAACTCTCCTTTTTGCATACACATTGTCCGAAGAATTTAGAAAAAAGCATCGAAGCTATTTTCCAATTCTCTCGATTGATACAATATTTCACTTTCGGCGTTTCTATCTCTCCTTGTATCAAACCTGCTTCTTTCAACTCTTTCAGATGTTGTGAAACCGTCGCTTTCGCGATGGGGAGTTCTTCGTGAATATCTCCGAAAAAACAGCAATCCTGCTTGGCTAAGAATTCAAGAATAGCCATTCTTGCCGGATGCCCCATCGCTTTGGCAAAGCGGGCTATCTGCTCTTGTTCCAATGTATATTTCTTGGATTCCATAGTCTTCTTATTTTTATGTTCGCAAATATACGAACAACTTTATTCTTTCTAAATAAAACCGATGAAAAATATTATTCTTTCTTTCAGCGGTTTTATGAAAAAAGTTCCCAATACGATTGAGAACACTGGATTGAGGACTAAGAATAATATCATACAATGTCATACCGTTATATTCTAATGCGAGGAGAGTGCCGCAAAAGGTAAAACTAACATTCCTATCACGATAACACATAAACAAATAAACGTATTCCTTATCATGATGTCCCATACAGATATGGTTTACGTCCTCACATTGGCTTTATTGCTTTGAATTGTACATGAGGTACACCGTCAATCGTCATAGGCTTATCTTCGTGGAATCCTACTTTCTCTAAAACACGCCTTGATTTCAAATTGTCGGCTTCAATGAGGCATAGACACACGGAATCTTCAGTTTATTGAAAGCATAATCCATCAAAGCGGCAGAAGCTTCTGTGGCATATCCTTTGCCCCAATATTTCTGTGTAAACCTATAGCCCAAATCATAATAGTAAGGAAGAGCTCCATCGGAAGAATCATAGTTATCCATCGTGTAGAGGTACTTGAACCCATAGGGCGGATTGACTTTTTGGGCTTCTCCGTTGCGCACGATGTCGAAACTCATTGGTATAAGGCCACAAAGTGGTCTTTCGGTGGCTGGGCACGCTGTGTTGGAGGTTATCTTCACCTTCACCGGGAGGAGTTTTTCGGGATAGCCTTCCGGGATGCTGTACTGCACCTCGTATATTTTTCCTTTCTGTATGTAATTTATAACTTTATCAGCAGGAAAATGGAAAATGCGAATACCGCACTTTTCCGGGGATGTCTATCTTTGCCGGCTCAAAAAGACAGACATCATTATGATAACAACGAGCCGATTTTTTAAAGAGAAACAGTATATGTGGTACAAGGTTAGAGAGCTTCAGTCGAAAGGATTAAACAAGACACAGATCGGGAAGCACCTGGGAGTGGACAGAAGCACCGTGCGGAAATATCTGCAGATGTCCCGGGAAGATTTTGTAAGGAGGCGGAATTCGCATCGCAAATACACGCTGAAACTGGCAGGATACGAGGAGTATGTGCGGGGGACTCTGGAGGAATATCCGTACATATCGGCCGCACGGATGCATGACTGGCTTAGAGAATGCTATCCGGATTTCCCGAAAGTGTGCGACAAGACCGTATTCAATTTTGTAGAAAAGGTGCGCTGCAAATATGGCATCGGAAAGAAGTCGGAGGCCAGGATACGCAGGGACTATGAGAAACTGCCGGATACCCCCTATGGGAAGTATGCGCAGGCAGATCTCGGGGAGAAATGGATGTCCGCGGAAAACGGCAGAAGCACGAAAGTCTATTTTTTTGCGATCGTCCTGGCACGTTCACGCTACAAGTTCACCTGTTTCAGCCGTCGCCCTTTCGACACGGAGCTCGCCATCTATGCACACGAGCGCGCCTTTGAGTATTTCGGAGGGAAACCGGAAAAGATCCTTTATGACCAGGACAGGGTGCTGATTTCCCGGGAGAACCTGGGAGACCTGGTGCTGACAAGGAAGTTCCAGACGTTTGTCAGGGAGCAGCATTTCCAGCCGGTGTTCTGCCATAAGGCCGACCCCGAGTCAAAAGGCAAGGTCGAGAACGTAGTGAAATATGTGAAGGAGAACTTTCTGGTGGCACGTGTGTTCCGTGATATCGACAGTCTGAACAGGGAGGCCCTCGAATGGCTCGAAAGGACGGGGAACGGGAAGGTGCACGGGACCGCCCGTCTTGTCCCACGGGAAGAGTTTGCCGTGGAGAAAAGTTTTCTCATACCCTATCATGGGACGCCACAGCCACCGCAGGAGGAGATGAGGGAATACCATGTCCGCAAGGACAATACAGTGCAGTACAGGGGGAATCATTACAGCCTGCCATGCGGAACTTACCGGAGCGGGCAGACAACTGTCTGGCTGCAGGAGACGGAAGGGAATGTGGAGCTGTACAACAAGGATACGGGGAAGCTCATCTGCCGGCATGTGCTCTGTACCCGGAAGGGAAGGACCGTTTATGACGACTCCCAGAGGAAACCGAGAAACGCCGGAGTGAAAATAGCCGAACGCATCCTTTTTCATGTGTCCGACAACAGGGAGGTAGCCATGTGGATGGATAATCTGAAAAGGAGGAAAGAACGTTACTACAGGGATAATCCGGAGGTGATCCTGCGCATAATTCCCGGATATGACAAGAACACGCTGATAGAGGCCATACGCATATGCCTTGACAAAGGCATCTATAACGGGGACTCGGTTAAAAGCCTGTGTGAATATGTGTGCAGGGGGAAGGACAATGGAACGGAAACATACGGACTGGAGGATTGCCTGCCCCGACAAGGCAGCTTGATACAGTCTTATAACGAAATACTTAGGGAATATGACAAGACATAAGAAGGAACTCATGGAATGTGCACGTATGCTCAAGCTGGGCAATCTGGCCGAACATCTGGAGGAACTGCTGCATCAGGCCCAGGAAAAGCAGCTGACCTATCCGGAGTTTCTGCTCGCCTGTCTCAGGGAGGAGGTCCGGAACAGGAAAGACCTATATCGCCGCCAGGCTTGTCCATGAGGCGGTGAAAAACGGATACAGGGCGTATATGGTTACGCTGGAAGATCTTCTGACCTGCCTGAAGACAAGGGATGTTTCCCGGCATGCGATGAAAACTTACAAACGGATCACGAAGCACAGCTGCTGGCCATTGACAATGCCACACTCTTTCCCTTGAAAAGAGAAGATGTCATGTTGCTGTTCAAACTGGTGAATGAGTTTCAGGAAAAGACATCGCTTATCGTTACAGCCAACTACTCCCTTACAGAATGACTGGTAACACCGGGAGAGGAAGCTGTCGCAGCGGCATTGCTTGACAGACTGCTCTACTGTTGTGAGATTATACAGCTGTCGGGAAACAGTTATCGGATGGAAAATAGGAAAACAATTTTTAGCAATCGGAATGAAGATACGGACACATTAAAAGAGTTAACAACTGTAAAGTAATATCTTGCTAAAAGTGGAATATATTAAATTACATAAAAATGAGGTATGTAAATCTGCAAGGTACAATTAGCAAAATTGCAGATAGAGAATGAAAAAATAGCATTAACTAAAAAACAAGAATTATGAATGCAAATGTAATAATATATTATAGAGTAAGTTCAAATGAACAAACATTAGGAGCCAGCTTAGACGTACAAGAAGAACGTCTACGGAAGTATTGTAACCAAATGGGATATAATATCATTGACAATATCCCATACAGAGAGGATGAGAGTGCTAAAACATTTGAAAAGCGTCCTGTCATACAAGGAATAATGAATTATATACGTAAAAACAAAGGTAGAGTAAACAAATTACTATTCTTGCAGTGGGATAGATATTCACGAGACATTATCAGTGCCAGTGAGAACCTAAAAGAATTACTTAAATCGGGAGTTGAACCAAATGCAATTGAAGCACCTTTAGACTTCAATTCAGACACCTGGCCCCTATTATTGGAGTACAGGCACAATGCGACAACATCAAAAGGTCAAAAGATACAATGGACGGTATTCATGGAACATTGGCAAAAGGAAAATGTGCTAATAAAGCACCAAGAAGGATATAAGAATGTACGTATTAGCAAACATGAAACCCATGTAGAAATAGATACCAATACAGCACCATTTATACAAGCCATGTTTAAAGAAGTGGCTAAAGATATTGAAACACCTTGCTATATCCGTAGAAAATTTGCAAGAAAAGGATATAATATACCTGAAAGTTCATTTCTTGAAATGTTGCGTAATAAATTCTACATTGGCAAAATACGTGTGCCAGCATACAAAGGAGAACCCGAATATTATGTAAACGGTGAACATGAAGCAATTATAGACGAAGAAACATTCTATAAAGTTCAAGAGATTTTGGACGGTAAAAGAAAGAAAACACCCAAACTATCCAAAGCCATAAATCCCGATTTGTATTTGCGGAAGTTTTTAATCTGCCCCGTATGTGGTTGTGCCTTAACTGGTGCGACAAGTTCGGGCAATGGCGGCAAATACACCTACTACTTTTGTTGTAACAATCAAAAACATATAAGGGTGAGATCAGAAAACGTAAATGAAGAGTTCGCTCGATACACAGCCCAATTAAAGCCCAATAAAACGGTATTGGACTTGTATAACGAAATTCTAAAGGATTTGCAAAGTGAACGCAAAGGAGAAAGTAAAAAAGAAGTAGCAGCACTGCAAAATGAACTTTCTACCGTCCAAAAACGCATCAACAGCATTGAGGATAAATACCTGGACGGAGATTTAACCAAAGAAGAATATAACAGAATGTTGGAGAGATACACCAAAGAAGCCTCAACCATACAACAACAAGTTGAAATGCGTGAGAACCCTAACCGCAGTAATATCGAACCAAAACTAAACTACTCTATCAATCTGATAAACAATATAGATAGCTATATAAGAAATGCGTCTGTAGGGGTGAAGATTAAACTAATAAGTTCGATGTTTCCCGAAAAAATCGAATTTGACGGAAAAACATATCGAACCAATTCTTACAATAAAGTTCTTGATTTAATCTATCAGCAAACCAACGAGTTACGGGGAGTAGAAAAGAAAAGCGGAGAGAGTTTTTCAACTTTCTCCGCTTCAGTACCCAGACCCGGGGTCGAACCGGGATGGAAGTGAATCCACTGGTGTTTGAGACCAGCGCGTCTACCGATTCCGCCATCTGGGCATCTTTTAAAACCTTATTTGTTTCTCAATTGCGATTGCAAAGGTACTGCTTTTTTTCATATCTGCAAACTTTTCGGCACTTTTTTTCAAAAAAAGATAAATATACTACGATTTATGGGATAACGGACAATGGTTTTCTAAAAATAAGCCCTATATTAGCGGAAACTTTAAAACGATTTTATATCATGACAAACAGCAATAATTATTGTGTCATCATGGGGGGAGGTATAGGTAGTCGGTTTTGGCCATATAGCCGCAAAAACCTTCCTAAACAATTCCTTGATTTCTTCGGGACTGGACGTTCTCTAATACAACAAACGTTTGATCGTTATAAAAAAATAGTCCCTATAGAAAACATCTTTATTACAACCAACGTGCTGTATAAAGAACTGGTCCAAGAACAACTCCCAGAATTGGACAAATCACAAATTTTATTGGAACCCACTCGCAGAAGCACTGCTCCATGTATAGCTTGGGCTTCCTATCACATAAAAAAATTCAATCCAAATGCCAATGTCATTGTCGCACCGTCCGACCATCTGATTTTAAAAGAAGATGAATTTAAAGCTGCAATTTTGAAAGGACTGGAATTTGTTTCAAACTCTCCTCAATTACTAACATTAGGCATCAAACCTAACAGACCGGAAACCGGTTATGGCTATATTCAGATTGAGGAAGAAAAACAAGGAGACTTCTTTAAAGTAAAAACATTCATTGAAAAGCCCCAACTGGAATTTGCCAAAGTATTCGTAGAAAGTGGAGAATTCTATTGGAACTCAGGGATCTTCTTATGGAATATCAATACAATTTTAGAAGCCTTCAATGAGATTATGCCCGAAGTTTGTACCAAACTGACTAACGGAGAAGAAGATTTCGCTTCCTGTCCCAATATCTCCATTGACTATGGAATCATGGAGAAGGCCAACAATGTTTTCGTCCAATTGTGCGACTTCGGATGGGCAGATTTAGGTACATGGGGCTCCCTGTATGATATATCATCCAAGGACCAAGAAGGTAACGTTGTAGTAAACGGAAACTCCTTATTATATAACAGCTATAATAATGTAATAGTAGTGCCAGAAGGGAAATTAGCCGTAATACAGGATCTAGAAGGTTATTTAGTAGCCGCAAGAGACAATGTATTACTCATTTGCAAAAAAGATGACGAAAGCGCTATCCGAAAATTCGTGAATGACGTACAAATCAAGCTAGGAGATCAGTTTGTATAAAGACAGGTGACCGGAGTTTAATCATAAAGGAAAGCGGGAAACAGAATATCCGTTTCCCGCTCTTTATATTTACTAAGAAAGAAAAAGATTACTTGTCACCACCTTCCCAGGCTTGATTGATTGCTGTCGCCACCTCCACAAATTCTTCATTTGTCAGTTTCAACTTCGGATTAGAAAAAATCATATCCGACTCTTTCTGAATAGGAATCAGATGAATATGTGCATGAGGGACCTCTAATCCGATTACCGCCTCACCTACTTTCTTACACGGAAAAACTTTTTGAATGGCAAGTGCCACGCTCTTTGCAAAAACATGCATAGCAGCCAGTTCATTGTCCTCCAAATCAAAGATATAGTCCACCTCACATTTCGGAACAACCAACGTATGCCCTTTGGTTAACGGATTGATATCCAAAAAAGCATAGAACTGATCATTTTCAGCCACTTTGTAGCTAGGAATCTCACCTGTAATAATTCTACTAAATATTGTTGCCATATCTATAAGTATTAAATAAGGCAGCCCCGCATAGCAGACCTGCCTTATAATATTAAAATGAAATATTCACAACTTCTAAGCTGATTTTACCCTGCGGAATAGTGATTTCAGCCACATCACCCACTTTTTTTCCTAACAAACCCTGTGCTATCGGAGTATTTACCGAAATCTTGCCCAATTTTAAATTCGCCTCGCTTTCGGCTACGATAGTATAAACCATCTTCATTCCAGTCTTGACATTCTTCAATTCTACTTTCGTCAAAATTTGCACTGTATCTGCGTTCATTTTTGAAGTATCAATAATTTTAGCATCACCAATAGTTGATTTCAGCTGGCTGATCTTCATCTCCAACAGACCTTGCGCCTCTTTGGCAGCATCATATTCGGCATTTTCTGACAAGTCCCCCTTATCACGCGCTTCGGCAATAGCCGACACAATTTTGGGACGTTCTACTGATTCCAGATATTTCAGTTCCTCAATCAGTTGCTTGTAACCTTCTTCTGACATATAAGCCATAATGTTTTCCTCCTTTTAAATTATATAATTATTTATTGTTCCAGTTATACCTATAAAAACAAAAAGAATTCCGACATGGAAATGTCGGAACCCTCTTTGGTATTTCAAGTACTGCAAAGATAGACTTTTATCTAATACGAGTCAAGTTTATAAGGATGCTATGTAACATGTTTAAACAAATTCAACTCATAATTAGCTTTTTACAAGAGTTTTTTAATGGCTTCATCCAAATCTTTAATATTCTCACCACGAGCACTCAATTCATTATTACGATTTACCAAAAATATCGAAGGCAGATTAGTTACGTTATATAATGAAATGTATGAAGAATAAACACCATTAGCATCACGTACACAGACCCAAGGCAGATTATCTGCAGATGTTTTCCAAAAGTGTTCATCACCATCCAGTGAAATCTGGTAAATCTCGAACCCTTGAGAAGCATACTTATTATAAAGTTCACGTAACGCCAAATTATGCGCAGCAGACATTGCATTGTTATATACAGTAAAATCGATCAGCACCACTTTACCCTTCAAATCGGTCAGACTGCGTGTATTGCCTTTCAAATCCTTCAGCTGAATATCAATAATGCTAGCTTCTTTGATTTTATCTTCAGGGATTTCCATGGTTTGCTGACGGGGAGTACGGGTATTCTTCATTCCTTTTATAACCATATTATACAGGTTACGTGAACGGTCTGCATGTGGATAAGCATTATTCAGACTCGTAGCCACCGCAGCGAAACACTTCACATCCTCCTTATTTGTCAAAGGATCAAAAATCATATACCCATTCAACGACTGGAATAAAGCGAAATAAGCGTATGGCATATTTGGAGCCGCAAAGATATATTCTCGTTTCACTTTATTCTTGTAATTGTTTACCATAGCCAAAAGACTGTCTTGTGCGATACCCGCAGGGATATTACGATTCTGGCCGAGTTTGTCCATATTCTTCTGCAAATCAGCTTGTAGCAACACCAATTCCTTAATTTTCAAATTGTTTTCCGAACCTTCAATACGATAGGCAGTCGCAAAATCATTTATCTCAGCCTTAACTGATACAGTTTCCGTAGAGTCTACAGCAAAGTTTATCACTTTATTATCCAAACGCAAACGATAGAATTCAGGAGATTCCGGACGCTTCTGCGCAAAACTAAAACTTCCGCTACTGCCCAATTTTGTCGAATCAAGCGCTACTATGCCATCCAATCCCGACGCTTCCAAATAAAGCATCTTATCTTCAGCACCATTAATTTCACCTTGAACTTTGAACTTCGGTTCATTGTCGCAGGCGCTCAACCCTATCAACAGAAGTGCGAGCAAAAAATATACATTCTTTTTCATCGCTAAAATTAATATAAATGTGTGTTCTCTTAATAATTTTGAATGCAAAGATACGTCTTTTCGTGGTTTGTCAAAGCATTTATCCACCTTCTTACACATTAAAATGAAAAAAAACAGTAATCATAGTAACTTTTTATCTCATTCTCACCAAATTAGAAGAATAAATGCCTATCTTTGCACGAATTTTAGACGAAAAATATATTAAAACATTTTTTATGATCAATCCTATTGTTAAGACGATCGAGCTTCCTGATGGTAGAACCATCACACTCGAAACGGGAAAGCTGGCAAAACAGGCAGACGGTTCTGTAATGCTCCGCATGGGTAACACCATGTTGCTAGCTACTGTTTGTGCAGCAAAAGATGCAGTTCCCGGTACAGATTTTATGCCCCTCCAGGTAGAGTACAAAGAAAAATATTCAGCATTCGGACGTTTTCCCGGTGGCTTTACCAAAAGAGAAGGCAAAGCTTCGGATTATGAAATCCTGACTTGCCGACTGGTAGACCGCGCATTGCGTCCTTTATTTCCCGATAATTTCCATGCAGAGGTTTACGTAAACATTGTTCTTTTCTCAGCTGATGGAATAGATATGCCTGATGCATTGGCAGGATTGGCCGCTTCAGCAGCATTAGCTGTTTCCGACATTCCTTTCGGCGGACCGATTTCTGAAGTACGTGTAGCACGTATCGATGGTCAGTTCGTTATCAACCCCACTTTCGAACAACTTGGGAAAGCTGATATGGATCTGATGGTTGCTGCCACATATGACAACATCATGATGGTAGAAGGCGAAATGCAGGAAGTCAGCGAACAAGACTTACTGGCTGCTATGAAGGCTGCTCACGAAGCAATCAAAGTTCATTGCAAAGCGCAGATGGAGCTGATGGAAGAGGTCGGTTCTACAGTAAAACGTGAATATTGCCACGAAGAAAACGATGAAGATTTGCGCAAAGCTGTACGCGAAACTTGTTACGATAAAGCATACGCCATCGCTGCTTCAGGAAACAGAAACAAGCATGAACGTCAGGATGCTTTTGACGCCATCCGCGATGAATTCAAAACTCAATATACAGAAGAAGAACTGGAAGAAAAAGGTACATTAATCGACCGTTACTACCACGATGTGGAAAAGGAAGCTATGCGTCGTTGTATTCTTGATGAAGGCAAGCGTCTGGACGGACGTAAGACGACTGAAATTCGCCCTATCTGGTGCGAAGTAGGTTATCTGCCCGGTCCTCATGGTTCTGCCATCTTCACCCGTGGTGAAACTCAGTCTTTAACTTCTGTCACATTAGGTACCAAACTAGATGAGAAAATTGTAGACGATGTTCTGGATCAACACAGAGAACGATTCTTGTTACACTACAACTTCCCTCCTTATTCTACTGGTGAAGCAAAAGCACAACGTGGTGTAGGTCGTCGTGAAATCGGGCACGGGCACTTGGCATGGCGTGCTTTAAAAGGACAAATTCCTGCAGGATACCCGTACACAGTACGTGTAGTATCTGATATCATGGAATCAAATGGTTCTTCTTCAATGGCTACTGTCTGTGCAGGAACCCTTGCATTAATGGATGCCGGTGTTGCCATGAAAAAACCAGTTTCAGGTATTGCCATGGGCTTGATTAAGAATGCAGGTGAAGAAAAATATGCCGTATTATCTGATATTCTTGGCGATGAGGATCACTTGGGTGATATGGACTTTAAGGTTACAGGTACTCGTGATGGTATCACTGCTACACAGATGGACATCAAGGTAGATGGCCTGTCATTCGAAATCTTGGAAAAAGCGTTACTGCAAGCAAAAGAAGGCCGCGAACATATTCTTAACAAGTTAACCGAATGTATCGCCGAGCCTCGTAAAGATTTGAAACCGCATGCTCCTCGTATTGAAACGATGACTATTCCTAAAGAGTTCATTGGGGCTATCATCGGTCCGGGCGGAAAGATTATCCAAGGTATGCAGGAAGAGACTGGAGCAACCATCACGATTGAAGAAACTGATGGGGTAGGCCGTATTGAAATTGCGGGAACAAACAAGAAATGTATTGACGATGCTATGCGCATTATCAAGGGTATCGTTGCTGTTCCCGAAGTCGGTGAAGTCTATGTAGGTAAAGTCCGTTCAGTAATGCCATATGGTGTGTTCGTAGAATTCTTGCCTGGAAAAGACGGATTGTTGCATATCTCTGAAATTGACTGGAAACGTCTTGAAACAATAGAAGAGGCCGGTTTAAAAGAAGGGGACGAAATAGAAGTGAAATTACTTGATATTGACCCCAAAACAGGTAAATTTAAACTCTCTCACAAAGTATTACTGCCTCGTCCTGAAAAACAAGAAAAGAAATAAGAACATTCTTTATTTATACCATAAAGAGCGCAACCTGTTATAGGTTACGCTCTTTTTTTAAAAGATTAACCATTTATAATAATGTAAAATAAATAGCGCAACTAAATAATTAATCGCGCTATCTGATATATCATACAGAAGAAACTCCTCCGCTTTATATGATATCCGGTTATAAGATGGGATCAATCTTCTTGAACTTCGAAATCATCTTTACCTACTCCGCAAAGAGGGCAAACCCAATCATCTGGAATATCTTCAAATGCTGTTCCCGGAGCTATTCCACCTTCAGGATCTCCTTCTGCCGGGTCATAAACCCAACCACATACTGTGCAAACGTACTTTTTCATAATTGTCTCTGTTTTATGTTTTAAATGTTCTTTAAATACATAACAAATATACAATGAAATTGTTTACTTGCAAACTATCTCACTAATATTTTTTTTAACTCTTCCATTCCTTCGGACGCACCTTTCTGAATTACATGCACTTTACGCCCCGATGCAATGGGCACCTGCTTAGGATCTATTAAATAAACAGGAGTGTTGGCAGGCACATAATTCAACAAACCGGCAGCGGGATATACATTAAGCGAAGTTCCTATAATTAAAAAGATATCAGCTGTTTCAGCATATTCAATTGCAGTTTCAATCATAGGAACAGATTCACCAAACCATACAATGAATGGACGAAACTGAGAACCGTCTCCGGCCAAGTCTCCCAAATGTATCTCATATTCTTCCGGCTTTAATTCTTTAATATAAGCTGGATTATTAGGTTCCCAACTAGATGTCACTTTGGTCAGTTCGCCATGTAAATGAATAATATGCGAACTTCCAGCACGCTCATGCAAATTATCAATATTTTGAGTGATTACAGTCACATTAAAGAATTTTTCCATCTCAGAGACCAGTTCATGCCCCTGGTTAGGCTTTACAGCAAACAACTGTTTACGACGCTCATTATAAAAATCAATCACCAATTTAGGGTTTGCCGCATACCCTTCTGGAGTAGCCACTTGCTCCACCGGATACTGATCCCATAAACCACCTGCATCACGAAATGTACTGATACCGCTTTCAGCACTCATTCCAGCACCTGTTAAAACTACTAAATTCTTCATTTCTAGTCCTCCTCTTTTAACTAAACACACAAAAATAAGAAAAATTAAATTGTTAAAAACAGATTCATTCAAATAAAACACCTACCTTTGTACGTTTTGTATAAAACATCTTATAAAATAAATAGTTATGGATAAATTCAGTTACGCCATCGGCCTTGGTATTGGCCAGAATTTATTGAGCATGGGTGCTCAAAGTATTAATGTTGAAGACTTTGCTCAAGCAATCAAAGACGTATTAGATAGAAAAGAAACGGCTATCAGCCACAACGAAGCACGTGAAATCGTAAACAAGTACTTTGAAGAGCTGGAAACCAAATTGAATGCAGAGAATATTGAAAAGGGAAAATCATTTTTGGAGGAAAACGCAAAAAGACCGGGAGTCGTGACACTTCCCAGTGGCTTACAGTACGAAGTGATTACAGAAGGTAACGGAAAAAAACCGAGTGCAACCGACCGTGTAAAATGCCATTATGAAGGTACCTTGATTGATGGGACTTTGTTTGACAGCTCTATCAAACGCGGCGAGCCGGCTATCTTTGGTGTGAACCAAGTAATCAAAGGATGGGTGGAAGCACTCCAACTGATGACTGAAGGTGCTAAATGGAAACTTTTCATTCCTTCAGAACTAGCCTATGGAGCACAACAAGCAGGAGAAATGATTCCTCCTCACAGCACATTGATTTTTGAAGTAGAATTAATCGAAGTATTATAATTATTAAAGCATTTAAGGCAAATGAAAAAAATTAGTTTTTTTGTAGCAATCGCTGCTGCAGCCAGCTTGGCTTCTTGTACAGCTCAAGCACCGAAAGCAAACATGAAGAATGACGTAGACTCACTTTCTTACATGATGGGTATCACCAACACGCAAGGTCTGGATATGTATATGAGCCAACAACTAGGCGTTGATACAGCTATATGTCCGACTTCATCAGAGGTGTTAAAGAAGGTACCAGCAAGACTAGCCTAAAGACGTTGCTATATGGCAGGTCTTCAGATTGGTCAACAAGTTGGTGGACGTATGTTCGATATGATGAGCCAACGTATTTTCGGAAATGACTCTACTCAAAGTTTAAGTAAAGAAAACTTTCTGGCAGGTTTCATGGCTGCTTTGCAGAAAAAAGGCATGAATGTTACTATGGAAGAAGCCAACGCTTACGTTCAGTCTAAGGCAGAAGCAATCAAAGCAAAAGCTACTGAAGCCCAGTTCGCTGAAAATAAAGCTGCCGGTGAAAAATTCCTAGCTGAAAATGCAAAGAAAGAGGGTGTTAAAACTACATCAAGCGGCTTACAATATAAGATAATTAAAGAAGGTAACGGCGCTATTCCTACCGATTCTTCTAAAGTAAAAGTAAACTATAAAGGTACTTTGATTGATGGAACTCAGTTCGACAGTTCATATGATCGTAAAGAACCGACTACTTTCCGTGCTAATCAGGTAATCAAAGGATGGACTGAAGCGCTAACAATGATGCCAGTAGGATCTAAATGGGAACTTTACATCCCTCAAGAGCTAGCTTATGGTGCACGTGAAGCCGGTCAGATTAAACCTTTCTCTACTTTGATTTTCGAAGTAGAACTAGTTGGCATCGAAAAATAACCTCATTTAATACGATTTAGGCACTATAAAATATTTTGTGTAAATGTAAAATACGGGATTCAGTATTGGGTTCCGTATTTTTTATTTAATAGCTTTGCAAAATGAAGAAGATTATGAAAGAGAAGAATCATGCGGTGCCTGATGAGGTATTAAGTAAGAAGTTCCTTAACCAGTTCAAGACAGAAGCTGATGTCAGCAAGTTTCTGAAACAACTACACGCGCAGGTATTGGAGAAAATGCTTGAAGGTGAGATGGATGCGCATCTGGGTTATGAGAAGAATTCGGTTTCCGGTCATAACAGCGGTAATTCCCGTAACGGCAGCTACCCCAAGAAAATCCAAACTGAACACGGTGAAGCGATCATACCTATTCTCCATGACCGTAACGGTGAATTCGAGTCCATAGTTGTTCCCAAACACGAGGGTCGTGGGTTTTCCATAGAAAAACTTGTTATCTCCCTATATGCCAAAGGAATGAGCGTGTCCGACATTGAAGAGGAAATGCGTGAAATCTATGAAATAGAACTGTCCACATCAGCCATTTCCATCATCACGAACAAAGTCAACCAGGGCTGCTCAGGAATAACAGAACCGCCCTTTGGATCCGGTCTATCTCATCGTTTGGATGGATGGTATTGTATTCAAGGTTCGTGACAACGGAAAAATCATCAACAAGACTGTCTATCTCTGTGTCGGTTTGAAACAGAACGGCTTGAAAGAAGTCCTTGGCATGTGGGTGGGAAAATCAGAAAGTTCTTCATTCTGGATGGGTGTCCTGACAGATTTGAAGGCCCGCGGAGTGCAGGACATACTGATTACCTGCACTGACAACCTGAACGGGTTTACCGACATCATACGTGCCGTATTTCCTCTGTCTTCCACGCAAATACGTGTTGTATATCAGATCAGGAACTCCTGTAAATATGTCGTTTACAAGGACAAGAAAAAGTTTACAGCCGATATGAAGAGCATCTATAACGCGCCCAACAGGAGCTGCTGCCGTGGAACTGGATAATTTGGAAAAGAAATGGGGAGGGAAGTACTTATGCCATCCTCTCATGGAGGAATAACTGGGATGACCTGACTGTTTTCTTCCAGTTCCCATTGGAAATCAGGAAAAATAATCTACACTACAAACCTCATTGAAAATCTGAATGAAAAAATCAGAAAGTACACTAAATCAAAACTTTCATTCCCGTCGGATGATGCGGTGAAGAAAATGGTATACCTCGCTCTGATGGAGATTGAGAAGAAATGGACAATGCCGATTACTAACTGGGGATTGATTATGAACCAATTTATGCTTATTTTTGAAAACGGGATTCAGATATAAGAGACTTATAACTGAATCCCGTTTCTATTTACACAAAATATAGATACTACCACGATTTACAAATCAAATTTTCTTTTCCTTTATATCTGTACGCGCCTCAACAACATTAACTACATAATCGCCTAATTTTTCGCATTCACTGATAATATCCATATAATGAACCCCCATCTGATAATTATATTCCTTATTATTCACATCCAATACATTCTGATCCTTCAACTGGTTACGGTAATTGTTTATCTCATTCTCTATATTAAATGATTTGTTAGGATCAACCAAATAATATTCGTCTTCTTCCAAAGATACCATTTGTTGTAGTGCATTATCCGTCAATTGAAGCATCTGATGAATATGGTCATATTGTTTTTCCGTAAAATCTTCATTCCCTCTGAATTTATGATTGATAGTACGCGCCAAATGATAACAGCTGTCACCAATACTTTCCAACTCAGTCACTTCACGCAACATGGTACGTATTTTCAATTTACTTTCTGAACTCAGCCGCCCTTCAGAAACTTCATTCAGATAATTGGCTATCTCCAGCTCCATATTATCACTGATATTTTCATATTTCTCTATCCGGCTAAATAATTTGTTGAAATCATTCTCATTCGTAGTATGCAATAGATCACGCACCATACCAAACATACGGCGAGTACGCTCAGCAAACAAATTAATTTCTTTCCTTGCCTGGACAATAGACAATTCAGCAGTAGATAACATACCACCAGAGATAAAACGCAAACGGAATTCCTCCTCATCCTCTTTTGGTCTGATTACCCAACAGACCACCTTTTCAATCGGTCCAATAAACCAAATCAATATCAACACATTACAGATATTAAAAGCTGTGTGGAAAGCCGAAAGTTTATAAGTAATTGCCACTTCAGGCGATACTCCTGGAAATAAGCGGTTAATCATTCCACTCACCATATCTACAAACGGATGGAAAATACATAAAATCCATACCACCCCAAATATATTAAAAATAAAATGAGCCAACGCCGCCCGCCTTGCTTGCGTATTCGCCGTCAAAGCTGCAATATTAGAAGTTACAGTAGTACCAATATTCTCGCCCATCACCAGTGCAATGCCCAAATACAAATCAAGCACACCACTGGAACAAAGAATCAATGTAATGGCCATAACCGCAGCAGAAGACTGTGCGCACATTGTTATTATTCCACCTATCAACAAGAATGATAAAATGGAAAAAAATCCCCATTCCTTGCAAGAGGTAATAAAACTGATGATAGCTGCATTATGCTCCAAATCCATATGCATGGCATTCTCACGTAACGTAGTCAATCCCAAAAACATGAACGAAAATCCAAAAATAAATTCCCCAAAAGATTTTTTCTGACTTTTATTAGAAAAGATTAAAGGAACAGCCAATGCAAAGAGAGGAAAAATAAGATTATTCATATCGATCTGGAAACCGAAAATAGACATAATCCAAGCGGTCACCGTAGTACCAATGTTAGCTCCCATAATTACAGAAATAGCCTGCCCCAAAGTCAGCAATCCCGCATTTACGAAACTAACTGTCATTACCGTTGTCGCAGTAGAAGACTGTACAGAAGCTGTCACAAATGTACCAGTTAACAGCCCGGTAAAACGGTTCGTGGTCATTGCCCCCAGAATATGACGCAAATGTCCGCCTGTCAGTTTTTGCAAGGCCTCACTCATGGTTTTCATCCCATACATCAGAAGTGCCAGTGAGCCTATCAGTTTCAAAAAAACAAATATTGACATGTAGATTCTCTTTTATTTATACCCTCTTCTTTATTACACTTTATTAAAAAAGACACAGAGGTACAAAGTATTTAATCCGTCATGAGTTAAACCTTGCACCTCTGCATCTATATCATTGTTCTGTTCACCATAGCCATTTCAGGTTAGGATTTCTTTTCCTTCACATTGCTACTGGCTTCCACCACATTAACTACATAATCGCCCAGTTTTTCACATTCTCCAATGATATCCATATAGTGTACACCCATCTGATAATCATACTCCTTATTATTCACATCCAGTACATTTTGATTCTTTAGCTGATTACGATAGTTATTTATTTCATTCTCTATATTAAACGATTTATTCACATCCACCACATGATGTTCATCTTCCACCAACGAAACCATTTGGGACAAAGCATCATCTGTCAACTGGAACATCTGATGAATATGATCATACTGTTTCGGAGTGAAATCCATATCACTCCGATGCTTACGATTAATTGTACGTGCCAAATTATAACAGCTGTCACCAATACTCTCTATTTCAGTCACCTCACGAAGCATAGCACGAATCTGCAACTTACTCTCAGAACTCAAACGCCCGTCGGATACCTGATTCAGATAATTAGCAATCTCCACCTCCATATTATCACTTATATTCTCATATTTCTCAATACGGCTGAACAATTTGTTAAAGTCATTGTCATTCGTGGTATGAAGCAGATCCCGCACCATGCCAAACATACGATGAGTACGCTCTGCAAAGAGATTGATTTCCTTGCGTGCCTGCAATATAGAAAGCTCCGCAGTAGAAAGCATACCACCTGTAATAAAGCGCAAACGATATTCTTCATCCTGCTCTCTCTGAGGAATGATTTTACAGACTGTTTTCTCTATCAACTTAACAAACCAAATAAGAATCAACACATTGCATATATTAAAAGTAGTATGAAAAGCAGACAGTTTAAAAGATACGGCAACAGCCGGATCTGCTGTTTTCATTATATCTTCTACAAACCATGAAACCCCCATAGTTACAGGCTTGAAAAGACATAATACCCAAATAACCCCAAAAACATTAAACACCAAATGAGCCAGCGCAGCCCTCCTAGCCTGCGTATTAGCAGTCAGTGCAGCAAGGTTGGCTGTTATGGTAGTACCAATATTCTCGCCAAGCACCAATGCAGCCCCCAACTCAAAACTAATCCAACCATTGGCACACATAATTAAAGTAATAGCCATCGTTGCCGCCGATGCCTGTACAATCATAGTCAGAACTGTACCGATGACAACAAATAAGATAACAGAACCAAATCCCATATCGGTATAGTTCTGAACAAAAGACAACATTTCGGGGTTTCTACTTAAGTCAGGAGCATTCGTCTTCAAGAGAGAGAGGCCCATAAACAAAAAAGAGAAACCGAATATAAATTCTCCAATGGATTTACGGTTACTCTTTCCTGAAAATAATAAAGGTACGCCAACAGCCAATAACGGAAGCGCCATAGCAGCAATATCTACTTTGAACCCCAATGCAGATATAATCCATGCAGTAACAGTGGTACCGATATTCGCCCCCATAATGACCCCAATTGATTGTGAAAGCGTAAGGAGTCCGGCATTAACAAAACTTACTACCATAACAGTAGTAGCAGAAGAGGATTGAATTAACGCAGTGATAAGAACACCGGTTAACACTCCGGTTACCCGGTTGGTGGTCATCGCTGTGAGGATTTTACGCAGTCTGTCACCAGCAAACTTTTGCAGCCCCTCACTCATGATTTTCATTCCATAAAGGAATAGCGCCAGTGAACCTAGCAGCTTTAAGAAATCATAAAAAGAATACTCCATCTTTAATTAATTTGGTAGGAATTGGCTAATCTCCCTTTTATTCAGTAAATTTCAAGCCGTTTCACTACGTTAGTAATAATTATTACGATTATGTTACAAATCTGTTGCAAAAATAACAATATTTCAAAGAACTTCCCAATCGGAAGCTCACTTTTGGATATTTATAATGGTTTTAATCTAGATATCCCATATGGACCAGTCAGTGCCAAAGTCAATAACAAAGTAGAAGGCTCAATTACCGGGCCTATAATAATAAGGATGTGGAATTCCTGAATATGCTAAATCCTTCGGGAATGCGCACTTATGTCCGTTCACTTTGCTTCATCTTGTGCAAAGCGGTGGAGGACCTATACCCTGATGGAAAATCATGCTTGAACATCCCGTATCCAAAGGATATTATTGCGACTTGCAGATAGGGCACGAGACCGGACTGGATGATGTTTCCCGTATTAAGCAGCGAATGAAAGAGATTGTGGAAGCCAACATCCCTTTCCATCGTTTTGAATGTCATACAACTAAAGTAGTAGAACTATTCTGCCGGAAAGGAATGATGGACAAAGTAAAACTACTTGAAACTTCAGGAGAACTTTACTCCTATTATTATACTTTGGAAAATACCATTGACTACTACTATGCAGTCTGCTGCCCAGCACCGGATATATCCGCAAATTCGACATAGTGAAATACTATGACGGCTTGTTGCTGCGTGTCCCCAACCGTCAGAATCCGGAAGTACTAGAGGAAGTGGTAAAACAAGAAAAAATGCTGGAAGTATTCAAAGAACATCGTCGTTGGAATCAGATTTTAGGCGTAGGGACTGTAGGAGATTTCAATGTGGCCTGTAATGAAGCTATGCCACCGATCTGATTAATGTGTCCGAAGCCTTGCAGGAAAAAAAGATTTCCAATATTGCCGATGGGATATACCACAGAGGAAAAAACGGTCAAAGAGTAAAACTGGTTCTTATCTCCGGTCCATCCTCTTCTGGTAAAACGACTTTCAGCAAACGGCTCAGTATTCAGTTGATGGCAAACGGTCTGAAGCCTTACCCCATCTCCCTGGACAATTATTTTGTTGACCGAGAAAAGACACCAAAAGATGAAAAAGGTGATTATGATTACGAATCATTGTATGCATTAGATTTAGAGTTCTTCAACAAGCAATTACAAGATCTGCTTCATGGAAAGGAAGTGGAATTACCACGTTTCAACTTCACCACAGGAAGAAGGGAATTTAAAGGTGACAAACTTAAGATTGACGATAACATGATATTGATTCTCGAAGGGATCCATGCACTTAACCCCGAGTTAACTCCTCATATTCCCACCGAAAATAAATATAAAATATATGTATCGGCATTAACCACTATTCTGCTGGACAATCATAATTATATTCCGACTACCGACAACCGTTTGTTGCGCCGTATTATCCGCGACCACAAATACCGTGGCTATTCCGCAGAAGAAACGATCAGAAGATGGCCCAGCGTACGTGCCGGAGAAGAAAAATGGATCTTTCCATATCAAGAAAATGCAGATGCCATGTTCAATTCTGCCCTATTGTTTGAACTGGCCATTATGAAAGATTATGCTATTCCCATTCTAAGGAATGTCCCCAATAACAAACCAGAATATTCAGAAGCATATCGTTTACGCAAATTCTTGGAATATTTCGCTTCGGTACAAGATAAAGAATTGCCTCCTACCTCTTTACTGAGAGAATTTTTAGGAGGAAGCAGTTTCCGGTATTAACCTGTTATTAAACAGTATATAAGGTTTGTTTATGTGCGAAACAAACAGTAATTTCGACCACTATTAAACAAGTATAAGCGAATGCACTCCAAAGGCTATAGAAAACTGTTCAACTGCCTGATGTTCTACTGCTAAGAACATTTCTTCTTCAGGAGGGTATGCCAAAAGCCAGCAGACTGTACATGCATTAGCCACCATAAAGATGGATTGAATGACAGCGTATCTTACTTTTGGCATACGTTTCATTCTATTGATATCTTCTTCTGCATATCAATCGGTCGGCTCCTTCAATCCGTCCTTATGGGAATTCCTATTTATGAACAAATAAACCTTATTATAACTCTTATGATAACAACAACCAACGGAATGACAGACCGTATCCAACGCCTGCGTCAAGAATCTTTTAACGCACAACCTTCTCTGTCCATAGAACGTGCTCTGATAGAGACCGAATTTTACAAAGAAAACGAAGGGAAATATCCAATTCCCATTCTAAGAGCACTGAACTTTCTTGAAATCTGTAAACGGAAAACTATATACATAGGTAAAGACGAACTGATTGTAGGTGAACGTGGACCACATCCCAAAGCCGTATCTACTTTCCCTGAACTGACCTGTCACAGCGTGGAAGACCTTCATGTGTTGAACACCCGCGAATTACAGCGCTATACCATCAGCCAGGAAGATATAGACACCTATGAACGCGAGGTTATTCCTTATTGGAAAGGGCGCACCCAACGCGAACGCATCTTCAATCACGTTCCCAAAGAATGGAAAGAAGCTTACGAAGCAGGAATGTTCACTGAATTTATGGAACAACGAGCCCCCGGTCATACTTCCTTGGACGGAAAAGTTTATCAATATGGCATGCTGGATCTGAAAGAACGTATTGCCCATGAGCTGAGAAATCTGGATTTCATGAATGATCCAGAAGCAACCGACAAACAAGAAGAACTGACCGCCATGTCCATCTCCTGTGATGCCGCTATCATTTTTGCCGAACGCCATGCTGAACTGGCCGAAAAGATGGCTGGACGAGAAACCGATCCGAAACGCAAAAAGGAACTGAAAAAAATAGCGGAAATCTGCCGATGGGTTCCTGCACATGCCCCACGTACTTATTGGGAGGCCATACAGATGTACTGGTTTGTCCATCTCGGCACCATTACAGAGCTGAACGGATGGGACGCCATGAATCCAGGACATTTTGACCAGCATCTCACTCCTTTCTATGAAAATGACCTAAAAGAAGGAATACTGACTCGTGCAGAAGCCAAAGAACTAATGTCATGTTTTTTTATCAAAATAAATAATCAGACAGCCCCACCCAAAGTTGGCATCACCGCCAAAGAAAGCGGTACCTACAATGACTTTACCAATCTGAATATCGGTGGCATCAAACGCGATGGTAGCAACGGGGTCAGTGAAGTATCCTATATCATGCTCGAAACAGTAGATGATCTTCACCTGTTACAACCCGGAAGCGCCCTGCACATCAGTGTATGCACCCCAGAGCGTTTCCTGCGCGAAGGCTGCAAAGTAATCCGTAAGGGCTACGGCTACCCATCCGTATTCAATCCCGACACATACGTCATGGAACTAATGCGACAGGGAAAGACACCGGAAGACGCTCGCGAAGGCGGATGTAGCGGATGCATAGAAGTAGGCGCTTTCGGAAAAGAAGCTTACGTACTGACCGGTTACCTTAACGTCCCCAAGATATTGGAAGTCACCTTGCACAACGGAACTGATCCTGTGTCAGGCAAGAAAGTAAGCTTAGAAACAGGAGATCCCCGTACCTTCCGGACTTATGAAGAACTTTATGACGCATTCCTTAAACAAATCCATTATTTTGTAGATATGAAAGTACGTGTCAGCAACTACATTGACCGTATGTTCGCCAAATACGCTCCCGCCACTTTCCTGTCTTTGTTCATTGATGACTGTATTGCCAAAGGAAAAGATTATTATAACTGCGGACCGCGTTATAACACAACCTATATTCAATGCACCGGTTTAGGTACTATTACCGACAGTCTCTCCGTTCTGAAAAAACATGTATTCGAAGAACGTAAATTCAATATGGAGCAAATCATCCATGCTACCGACACCAACTTCGAAGGACAGGAAGCCATGCGACAATTCATTCTGAACCGCACACCTTTCTTCGGTAACGATGACGAATATGCAGACCGTATCGCCATCCAGGTCTTTAACGACCTTTACGACGCCATCGAAGGAAAGCCGAACACCAAAGGCGAATGCTTCCATTTGAACATGCTGTCTACTACCTGTCACGTTTACTTCGGCAAAATGATGAATGCCACCCCCAACGGCCGTCTGGCCGGACGTGCATCAGTGACGGTACCTCACCCTCACACGGAGCAGATACCCACGGGCCATCCGCCGTCGTAAAATCATTAGGCAAACTAGACCAGGTGAAAAGCGGAGGTACTCTGTTGAATCAACGTTTCCTGCCCTCACTGCTGAAACGTGATGAAGACCTGGCCAAACTAGCAAGCCTCATCCGCAGCTATTTCGCCTTAGGAGGACATCACATTCAGTTCAATATAGTAGATACCGCCACCTTACATGCCGCCCAAAAGCATCCTGAAGAATATCGGGACCTGTTGGTACGCGTAGCCGGGTATAGCGATTATTTCAATGATATGAACGCAGATTTACAATATGACGTAATAGCCCGCACGGCACAAGAAACCTTCTGACAAAATGAATCTGATTTTCGACATCAAACGCTATGCTATCAATGACGGACCGGGCATCCGCATCACACTTTTCATGAAAGGATGCCCGCTCTCGTGCGTATGGTGCCATAATCCCGAAGGCATTCGTAACGGAAAAGACAAACTATACACAGCCAAGAAATGCCTTGGCTGTGGAACTTGTCTGAAAGTATGCCCCAACGGTGCACTGACACTGACTCCCGAGGGTATTGTCACCGACAAACAAAAATGCGTGTTATGCGGACGCTGTGCCGAAGAATGTCCGGCAATGGCTATCGAGATATCAGGAACGGAATATACCGCCGAATACCTGATACATGAAATAGAAAAGGAAATCCCATTTATGGATCAATCGGGCGGTGGGGTCACTTTTTGTGGTGGAGAACCGTTGCTTCATCCCAAATTCTTGATTGATATGCTGAAACGTTGCGGACAACAGGGAATTCATCGGGCGGTAGATACCACCCTACTTGCCCGCAAAGAAACGGTGGATGAAGTGATGCGGAATTGTGAATTATTACTTATCGACTTAAAATCAATGGACAGTACCGTACACCAAACATTTTGTGATGTTCCCAATGAATTAATTTTGGAAAACATCCGCAGAGTAGCAGAAGCCGGTTTCCCTTATTATATCCGCATTCCATTGATTGAAGGAGTGAATGCAGATGAAAAGAACATAAAGCAGTCTGCCGAATTTTTGGCCAGTCTTCCACGGCATCCTGAGATAATTAACCTATTACCTTACCATGATATAGGAAAGGGAAAGCATACAAAGCTAGGCAGTATCTATAATCCTAAAGGATATAAAATGCAAACGCCATCCGAAGAAGTACAACAGCAGTGCATACAAATCTTGACTGATTACGGTTTAAAGGTAACCATAGGTGGATAATTATATATCATCGGGGTAGATAAAAGTATTTCTATCTACCCCCAATAATTTTATCGCAAAGCCTCCACCTCTTCTGTAGTAAAAGGAACCTTCTTACCTAAAAGACGTGCCCCGTCCTCCGTTATCAAATAATCTTCCTCATTACGCAAACCTGTAAAGTCACGATAACTCTCCAGCTTATCATAATTGATAAAGTCCTTAAAGCGTTTTTCCGCTTTCCAATAATCAATCAGTTCGGGAATAAAATAGATACCCGGTTCTATAGTAAGCACAAATCCCGGTTCTAAAGGTCTGGCCAGCCTTAATGACTTACGGCCGAACTGAGTGCTTTTCGGTTGTCCGTCATAGCCGACCCATACCTCTCCCAAATTCTCCATATCGTGCACATCCAATCCCATCATGTGTCCTAGTCCGCACGGAAAAAACATAGCATGCGCCCCAACGGCCACCGCTTCAGCAGGATCACCTTTCATAATGCCCAGTCCTTTCAGCCCTTCACAAATCACTCTACAGGAAAGTTCATACACCTCCTTAAAAGGCACTCCGGGCTTCAATGCACGAACCGCTGCCGTGTGTGCGGCAACCTGAATGTCATACACTTCTTTCTGACGGATAGTAAACGTTTTATCCGCACAAATTGTAGACGACATATCACCAGCATATCCCATTTCAGTTTCCGCACCAGCATCCACCAACAGCATATCCCCCGATTTCACCGTATGCCCATGATAATGGTTATGCAAAGTCTGTCCGCATACCGTGGCAATAGTAGGAAACGAAAATCCACAACCATTGGCCTGTGCCACCGCTTCCAATGCAGCCACCACTTCCCATTCCTTCATTCCTATACGTAACACTTTCATAGCTGTAATGTGCATATCAGCCGTCACATTACAAGCACGTTCAATTTCAACCAACTCCTCAGCAGTCTTATAATTCCTCATATTCACGACTCCACGAATAAACGGAACAGACGGCTGTTCCATGCCAAGCTTTATATCCAACCAGTCCAACAGCTTCAATCTGTGCTCCGCACGATAAACAGGCAGATAATGAATCACCTGTCTTTTAGCAACAGCTTTTTCCAAATACTTCTTCAAATCCGCGGCAGGACGAGTTTCCGTCACTCCCACCCTCTGCGCTTTATCACACAAGGCAGGCTGGATTCCCATCCATACAATATGATCCATAGTCAGCTCATCCCCGAAGATAATTTCCTTATCCTCATCCACATCGATAATGGCAGCCAACCCAGCATAGGGCAAGCCGAAAAAATAAAGAAAAGTAGAATCCTGGCGGAAATGATAAGTATTATCCTCATAGTTCATGCCACTCTCCTCGTTGCCTAGAAATAGCAAGAGACCTGTTCCCAGGCTTTTTTTCAAGCTGTTACGGCGGGTTGTATAAGTTTCTTTTGCAAACATAATCTTGTGTTTTTTGTATGGATGACAGGCAAAGATAACCATCCCCTTAAAATAATCCCAGAAAAAAGGAAGATTATTACAATACAATTTCCTATTTTTGTCGCAATAAACAAGGAAATAAAAATATTATGGCACAAGGCTCACGTCAAGTACAAACACAAGCCCAGCAACAAATACAGACTTTATCTCCACAACAAATACTGGTAGTGAAATTGCTGGAACTGCCCACTGTGGAGTTGGAAGAACGTATCCATTCCGAAATACTGGATAATCCGGCCCTGGAGGAAGGGAAAGAAATGCCCGATAATGAAGATGACAACACAGAATACGCAGAAAACGAAGACGAAAATACGGAGTCGAACGAGGATTTTTCATTAGGCGATTACAGTAACGAAGATGATATTCCCGATTATAAACTACAGGAACATAATCGTTCCAAAGAAGGAGTAGCCGAAGAAATCCCTTTCTCGGATGCCGTATCTTTTTATGAAATATTGAAAGACCAGTTGCAGATGCAGGAACTTACCCCAGAACAACGAGATATAGCCGAGTACTTGATCGGTTCATTGGACGATGACGGCCTGTTACGCAAAAATATGGAGTCTATCATGGATGAACTTGCCATCTATCGGGGCATCTATACCACTGAAGAAGAATTGAATAAAATATTAGAAATAATCCAAGACTTTGATCCGGCAGGTATCGGTGCCCGCAGTTTACAGGAATGTCTTCTGTTACAAATACAAAGAAAAGCCGATTCGCCGTTGAAACAAATAGAACTGGACATCATCGGTAAATGTTGTGATGAATTTACCCGCAAAAATAAAGAAAGGATTATCCAAAAACTAGGTATTACCGAAGAACAATATAATGAGGCGGTGAGCGATCTCACCAAGCTGAATCCTCGTCCGGGCAGTTCACTGGGTGAAGCAATGGGTAAAAATATGCAGCAGATTATTCCCGATTTCATCGTAGAAACGTATGAAGACGACACCATTACTCTAAGTTTAAACAATCGTAATGTTCCTGAGTTGCGTCTGAGCCGTCAGTTCACCGAATTGCTGGATGAACACACTCGCAACAAAGACAATCAGAGCAAGGCCTCAAAGGACGCACTGATGTTCCTAAAACAAAAAGTAGATGCCGCACAAGGTTTTATCAATGCCGTAAAACAGCGACAACACACGTTACTCACCACCATGCAAGCCATTATAGATATTCAACGCCTCTTCTTTTTAGAAGGAGACGAATCCTTGCTGAAGCCCATGATCTTGAAAGATGTAGCCGAACGCGCGGGATTGGATATTTCCACCATATCACGGGTAAGCAACAGCAAATATGTACAAACAAACTATGGTATCTATTCGTTGAAATTCTTTTTCAGCGACGGTTACACCACCGAAGACGGTGAAGAACTCTCTGTCCGCGAAATCAAGCGCATTCTGAAAGAATGTGTAGATACCGAAGACAAAGAAAAACCTTACACTGATGATGAACTGGCCGAAACACTAAAGACGAAAGGCTATCCCATAGCCCGCCGTACTGTAGCCAAATACCGCCAACAGCTTAACATACCCGTCGCACGATTAAGAAGGTAATATTATGAAAGCTAACGAAACAACCGAAGCAATAAGAGTAGCCAAGAAAAATAGTCCGCTTGAAGTCAGCTCACGTATCATATCAGGCATATTCACGCCTTTTATGATTCCTTTTGTGGCATTTTTCCTACTTTTTTTCTTCACTTATCTTCGTATCATGCCCATCCAGTACAAACTGATAGTATTGGGCATAGTCTACTGTTTCACCATTCTGATGCCAATGCTCGCCATCTACCTATTTCAAAAAATAAACGGTTGGGGGATTCATGAATTGGGACACCGCGAAAAACGTTTCGTACCATACGCGCTGACTATCATCAGCTATGTCACCTGTCTCATCACTATGTACAAGATACATCTGCCCCGCTATATGTCGGGTATTATCGTAGCCGCCCTCATCTGCATGATCCTTTGCACACTGATCAATTTCAAGTGGAAAATCAGCACACACGTGGCAAGCAGCGGCATGATGGTAGGCGGATTATTATCCTACAGCTTTATATTCAATTTCAATCCTGTATGGTGGCTCTGTTTTTTCATTTTGCTATCCGGAATGCTTGGCACAGCCCGTATCATTGTAAAACAGCATACCTTATTAGAAGTTTTAGCCGGATTTATTGTCGGATTGTTTTGTGGTGTCATTGGAATTTTGTTTATTTGAAAAAAATTAGTATTAACCTTATAAATTGAAAACATTATGGAATTTCCAAGCAATGTAAAGTATACCAAAGAACACGAATGGATACGAGTAGAAGGTGATATAGCTTATGTAGGCATCACTGATTATGCACAAGAGCAACTAGGTGACATCGTATTCGTAGATATCACTACTGAAGGAGAAACTTTAGAAAAAGACGAAGTTTTCGGTACTATTGAAGTAGTAAAGACTATTTCGGACTTGTTCCTTCCCGTTTCAGGAGAAGTTCTGGAACAGAACGAAGCATTGACCGACAATCCCGAATTAGTAAACCAAGACCCGTATGGTAAAGGGTGGCTGATTAAGATTAAGCCCAATGACACTAATGACGTTAACGATTTGTTGGATGCTGAAGGATATAAAGCATTAGTCAACGAATAATATAAATTCCCGTTAGGGAATTGTTCAGGCGCGGATTACGCGGATCTCACGGATTTTTCTATCCGCGTTCATCCGTATAACCCGTGCTTGAAGTAAATATATAAACCAAACAATAACAAAAAAACAATGAAACCTATCGTAAGTATTATCATGGGTAGCACTTCCGACCTTCCCGTAATGGAAAAAGCTGCCAAATTACTGGACGAGATGCACGTACCTTTCGAAATGAACGCCCTTTCGGCACACCGCACTCCCGAAGCTGTGGAGGAATTTGCGAAAAATGCTGCAGGCCGTGGAATTAAAGTCATCATTGCCGCTGCCGGCATGGCTGCCGCACTTCCCGGTGTCATTGCTGCAAATACCACACTACCTGTTATCGGTGTACCCGTAAAAGGTTCAGTTCTTGATGGCGTAGACGCACTTTATTCTATCATCCAAATGCCTCCCGGAATTCCTGTAGCTACCGTAGCAATCAATGGAGCCATGAATGCTGCCATTCTGGCCGTACAAATGCTAGCATTGAGTGATACAGAACTGGCTGCTAAATTTGCAGACTACAAAACCGGTTTAAAAAAGAAAATTGTAAAAGCCAATGAAGAATTGAAAGAAATCAAGTTTGAATATAAAACGAATTAACTAGTGGTGAGTGATTAATACCCATGCAGCATTCCAGCGCAGCTCACTAATCACTCACCACTCACCACTAATCACTAAACATGGATTTATTTAATTACTCCCGCCGCAAATCTTCCGAAGTCCATATCGGAGGCACTCCTTTGGGTGGAAACAACCCCATCCGCATCCAAAGTATGACCAACACCATTACTATGGATACTGAAGCATGTGTGGAACAAGCCAAACGCATTATAGATGTGGGCGGTGAATATGTACGTCTTACCACACAAGGTGTACGTGAAGCCGAAAACCTGAAAAATATCAATATCGGATTACGCTCTCAAGGATATGACACCCCGCTGGTAGCCGATGTGCATTTCAATCCCAAAGTGGCTGATGTAGCGGCACAATATGCGGAGAAGGTGCGCATCAATCCGGGAAACTATGTAGACCCGGGACGTACTTTCCGGAAACTGGAATACACTGACGAAGAGTATGCGCAAGAAATAGAAAAGATACGTGCACGCTTCGTTCCTTTTCTAAATATCTGCAAGGAAAACCACACCGCCATCCGCATCGGGGTAAACCACGGTTCTCTGTCAGACCGCATCATGTCTCATTATGGCGACACCCCCGAAGGTATGGTAGAATCGTGCATGGAATTCCTGCGTATCTGTGTTGCGGAACATTTCAACGATGTGGTTATTTCCATCAAGGCATCCAATACCGTAGTAATGGTCAGGACGGTCCGTCTACTGGTAGAGGAAATGGAAAAGGAAAATATGGCTTTCCCGCTTCATCTGGGTGTTACCGAAGCAGGGGATGGCGAGGACGGAAGAATAAAATCCTCATTAGGAATAGGTGCACTCCTTGCCGATGGCTTGGGAGATACCATTCGTGTCTCATTGAGCGAGGCTCCTGAAAATGAAATTCCGGTAGCCCGCAAACTGGTTGATTATATACTAACTCGGGAAGGACATCCTTTTATTCCTGGAAAAAAAGCTCCGCAATTCAACTACCTATCTCCGGGCCGCCGGAAGACTAAGGCCGTCCGGAATATTGGAGGGGATAATCTTCCTGTAGTAATAGCCGAACGTCTGGAAGGGTCTTTCGAAACCAATCCTCAATTCAAACCTGACTATATTTATTGCGGTGGAAGTGTACCCAATTCACGAGATAACAATATAGCCTATCTAGTGGATGCCAATGCATGGAATCCAGAAGACAAAAATGTCTATCCGGCATTCAACTACCAGCAGATGATAGAATTACATCACACGGTTTCCGATCTAAAATTCCTGTTCCTGCCCTATATGGCTATGAATGACGAAGTAATCGCAGCCCTCAAACTGCATCCCGAGGTGGTAATCATCGCCCAAAGCAATCATCCCAACCGCCTCGGCGAATATCGTGCCATGACACACGAACTGATGAATGAAGGTTTAGAAAATCCGGTCGTATTCTTCCAATACTATCAGGAAACGAAAACTGAAGATCTGCAAATCAAAGCGGCAGCTGATATGGGTGCACTAATTTTTGACGGACTCTGTGACGGCATCTTCTTGTACAACCAAGGTTCTTTGAGTCATATAGCGGTAGACACCACTGCATTTAGTATCCTGCAAGCCGGCAGAATCCGAACCAGCAAAACGGAATACATTTCATGTCCGGGCTGTGGTCGTACCTTATATGATTTAGAGTCTACGATTGCCCGCATCAAAGCAGCCACCTCGCATTTGAAAGGTCTGAAAATCGGCATTATGGGCTGTATTGTCAATGGTCCCGGCGAAATGGCGGATGCCGACTATGGCTATGTAGGTGCCGGTCGTGGAAAAATCAGCCTCTATAAAAAGAAAGAATGTATAGAAAAAAACATTCCCGAAGACCAGGCTGTTGAGAAGTTGATCGAACTCATCAAAGCCAATGGTGACTATACAGAAAAATAAAAACGTCCAAATCATGGATTATCAACAGATTCTAAAAGACATCTATCAAAAAATCCAGCCCTACGCCTCTATTGGCAAACAGGCTGATTACATTCCGGCACTTGCCAAAATCAACCCAGATCAATTCGGAATGTGCATCCATACGATACAAAACAAAACTTTCATGCATGGAGAAGCCATCACCGGCTTTTCCATCCAAAGTATTTCGAAAGTCTTTTCACTTGCCATGTGTTTGAGTCTTGAAGGAGATAATCTATGGAAAAGAGTAGGTAAAGAACCTTCGGGAACAGCTTTCAACTCATTAGTACAACTGGAGGTAGAAAAAGGAATTCCTCGGAATCCCTTTATTAACGCCGGAGCCATTGTAATGACTGATATCCTGCTGAACCATTTGAAATACCCCGAAGAAGAATATCTTCGTTTCGTTCACTCAATCAGTGGGAATAACCAGATCCATTATAATGAAGAAGTAGCCCTGTCCGAACGTGAAAACGGTTATCTGAATGCGGCAATCACCAACCTGTTGAAATATCATCATAACATCGACAATGACATAGAACGTGTACTTCATTTCTATTTCCTTCAATGCTCCATAGAAATGAGTTGTTATGATTTATCCAAAGCCTTTTTGCCGTTTGCCAACCATAAACAAGCTTTTACATTCGAAGGAATCACACTGACCGCCTCTCAAGTGAAACGTATCAATGCCATCATGCAAACATGTGGGTTCTATGACGAAGCAGGAGAATTTTCTTATCTGGTAGGCCTTCCGGGGAAAAGTGGTGTGGGAGGCGGTATAGCCGCAGTTTACCCACTACGATATTCAGTTGCAGTGTGGAGCCCGAGATTGAATCAAAAAGGAAATTCCGTTATGGGAATCAAGGCACTAGAACTATTGACAACACAAACACAGGAGTCTATTTTCTAGAAAAGCTAACAATCTCTCTATACTAAATCATTTTCTTTCCTGTTGAAATAATCCAGAATAAAGTTGAATATAACACGCATAATACTTATAGCCTTTTTATAAAGATAAAAAGAAGTCCCTGGAATGTATGTGGAAATTATTGATAATGCTTAATAAATAACCGTTTTTATCCTCTTTACTATTACAAAAGGCATTCATAGAGATGTTATTCCCCAAAGGAATATCTTCCGTTTGCCATAAACAAAAGAAAGATTAAGTCGTTTCTAGCCGACAGCCAAAGCCTTTTGAAAGACACTTTTGAAGGACCAACTCATATTATAACTAAGAATTAACTATGTAAACCATACTTAGAAAAATGATTTAACCTAAAGGAAGAAAACATTAACCCAGATGATAAAACGATTTAAAAAATCCACAAAAAATGAACAAGATAATCCGGATAGGGAAATCCGAATACCACCGAAATGAAATACCAGAACAAAAACAAACAGAAAGTCGGATATAGTCTCTACCTTGGAAACTAAAGGATTTATATCCGAACGAAGATATTAAAATGGAAAGATTTCATAACAAACAATTGGAAACAAGATTTTTAGACAACCATAAAAATCTGAAGAAAAAATTGAGAAAATTAATTTTATATCCTGAAAAGGCACTATAAAAACCTGCCTCAGCATTTCAAATGTCCAAGGCAGGTTTCTTTATATTTTATAGAGATACAGATTAATATCTGTTTCTGCCACCTCCATAGCCATTGTCTCCGCGACCACCACCGTAGCCACCACCACGACTGTTGTTACCACCACGATAACCACCACCATTGTTGCCATAACTACGACGCGGACGTTCTTCTCTAGGACGCGCTATTGACACAGAAAGAGTTTTTCCATCCATGTCAACTTCATTAAGAGCTGCAATCGCTTTATCTCCAGCTTCATCATCAGCCATTTCAACAAAACCATATCCCTTAGAACGACCGGTCTCTCTGTCCATTATAATCTTAACAGAAACAACTTCACCATACTCTGCAAATAATTCTCCAAGTTCGGCTTCACTCATATTATAGTTAAGCCCTGCAATAAAAATGTTCATTTTAAAATAAATGTTTTAATAAAAAAATAAGTAACGTTTTGCTATTAGGAATCTTACAGAGAGACAAACGATTCTACCATCATCACTAAAGAATAAGTTGGAAAAGTATTAATGTACTTCTATGAGGATACTTAATGCAGGGGACAAATGTACGCAATTAGACTTGAACTCAAAACTAATTGGAGATTTATTTTTAATAATAAATGTTTTTTTCATTCTCTTCGAAAGGGCAGACAAGTTTTAAAACGGAAAATAACCGTTCCTCAAATACATATTTATACTTTAATAGCTATTATACAGAAAGTTACCCAGTACTACATATCAAAAAGATACAGAGAAAGAGAATCAATCTATAATAACAGGAGATGCTAAAGGAATAAAGTGATTCCGATCTACACTTCCAGCATTCATACGCTTTAATGCAGACTTCCGGTTTACTGCATCATATTCAAGGAACTTATCACGACTATAGCTTTCACCAGCCAGTTTCATGACACGACGATAAATAGCCTCCCGGCAAGGAGCATTAAAACCGCCGACATTATAGAGCATGATACTGATATTCGTCGGACGCCAGACACCTGACCGATATCCGTATGCTCCTTCCCATGCTCCCAGTCTTTCATTAACATAACGTTTGTCAGAGATAAAATAATTCCATTTCACTTTCGTTATATCCGGAGTGAAATCAATGTTAGAATACCATCCATATCGGTCTGCAATTTCTTTTAGTTCCGCCATAACATTTGACGGGATTTCACCGTCATACACATCATCATATTCATCTCCCAAATATCCGAAGCCATGCCCCACTGCTTCATGATGAATAATCTGTGCAAAACGTTCATCATCATTATCCACATAAGGACAGAATGCTATGGAATAGCCCAAAGAATGCATATAGGTGGTACCGGCATAGCGAGGACTATTCATGACTACAATCATCGGTGTATTTCTAACAGAATTACCCAACAGAGGCACTTTAGTAGCATATTGCTACATTTTTCATTATCGCCTTTTATGGAAGTGCCTCCTGTAAAAGTAGTTCCTAGAGCTGTTCCACCGCCAATGCTGTCGGATACTGAAACAACAGTGACACTATAAACATCAAAATACTCCCGTAAAGAATGCATCGGCTCCACAGAAAAATAGGAATCCATCGCCTTTTGCATCATTACCTCGTATTTTCCACCTCTCCCCATATCCATTTCCACAAACCCGTCTCCCATCATTACAAGATTAATTCCCCACCCTTTCGTATGTTCTTGCCAAGTTCTTACATCACCATCTTTAGAAAGAGTTGCCAGATAATTGAAATTTTGACGAACGATAACAGTATCCGCAACTTCTCCACACTGAATTATCACTTCACCTTCTCTATCCTCGGCAGAGGGATTGGAAGCCAATGTAATAATAAGTTCATTATCCCCCTTATTACCGGTTAACGGTGACACAGCTAACCAATCTCCAGCCAAATCAGCAGTCTTTATAGCAACAGACCATCCTGTTGTTGCAATAAAAGCAAGGGTATCCTCCCCTCCGTCCGAAGTGAAAACAAGCCGGGTATTTTCCGTGGAAGGGATAGTAATGGAAGGAATTTCAGGAACAGGAGCTACAGGAAGCTCTCCAGTTTCTGAACAAGCTACGACAAACAACAAAGTAATAAAGTACAGAAATACAAAAAGAAAACTTATCTTTTTCATCTTCCCAACCATAATTCCGGATTAAGTTTAGCCGTTTCCTTACGAAGTTGAAAATGCAAGACCGTATTACCCGAACTATCTGTATGGATAGTTCCAAGAACAGTACGTGTATTGACTTTGCTGCCTTTAGAAACCGATACGGAAGAAAGGTTGCAATAGACGGAGATATAATTACCATGACGCACCAATATATTGTTCAAGCCATTATATTGGAAAATAGCCGAAACTTCTCCATCAAAAACGGCGCGTGCCTGTGCTCCCGGTTTACCTTTGATATCAATCCCTTTATTATCCAGCTTCACATTACGCAAACCATCTACGGCATACTGTCCGTAATGGCTGACAATCACGTATGGGCCGGTAATGGGAACCGGCAAAATACCTCGATTACGTTCAAAACTACCCGACAGTTGACGGTCCTCATTGTTCAGACTGAACTTCTCCACCGGAGCGGCCTTCCTTGTGTCCTCATTTTTTCCGTAGATTTAGAGCGGGTTACCCCTCCCGTAGTTTTATTTTCCGCTTTCTTAGCTGCAGCAGCCTTTGCGGCAGCCTCAGCAGCGGCTTTCCTACGGGCTTCTTCCTCCGCACGTTTTCTAGCTTTCTCTATTTCAATCTCAATCAAACGATCAATTTGGGCATTCAATTGCTCTGCTGAACGTTTTTTCTTCCTTATTTCGTTTTGTATACCTTTCTGCTTCTTTTGCAGATTCGCTAAAAGAGTCTGCCGTTCCTTTTCCTGAATTTCCAGTTTGATCTTTTCGGCCTCACCTTGTTTTAAAAGATTCTGTTTGGCATTCTTAGTTTGTTCCACTTCTCTTTTTTTAGCGGCAATTTGCTTCTGCTTACGTTCTATCTCCATTCCCTGAAGACGCTGGAAGTTTGCATATTCCTGCACATAACGCATACGACGGTAAGTCTGGCTCAAGTTCTCGGCAGAAAAAATAAACATTAATTTCTCTTGAACAGACTTGTTACGATACATATATTGCACCGAAATCTCATACTTCTGCTTCTTGTCTTTCAAATCACGCTGAAGTTTATTCAGTTGCTTCTGCAAAGAGGCGATCTCACTTGTTAATATATGAACATCACTCTCTATGGTATTGATATATTTTCTTCTCTCCTCAATCTGACCTGTCAGTAAAGCAAGGTTATCCAACTGGCTTTTCACATCCTTTTTGGTAGATTGCAACAGAGTTTCAGACTCGGCAATCTGCTGATGAAGTTCCTTCCGTTTGGCTTCAAGCTCCCTTATTTTCCGAGTACTTTGCGCTAAAAGAGTACTTAAAAAGCAGCAGGCTATGAGTAATAAGAAGATACGTTTCATTATTTAATAAGCTGTTTTAGCAAATCTTGCAATTCTATCTTTTCGTATTTTTGAGGCACTTCAGTGTGACTTTCCCAATCTTTGTTTGTAGAAAGTCGGGAAAGTTCGAACACTGCCGTAACCGGTTGCTTCGCTCCTTCAAAAGACACTGTCATAGACGCCGGAAATTGTTTCTGCTCCAACGGACGAAACTTATCATAACGCCAATTTATCCCGTACCGGTACCGGACAAGCCGATATGACTTTCTTTCAGCAGCCCATCATTTGTATTGGTACGAAAACGGTAGGCGAAATGTTTGCCGTTTTTTACTTCTATTAATGCATTTTCGTTTTCAGGACGCACAGCAAAGGACGAAATATCACAGACAGTCAGCACCTTTTTTCCCGGAAGAAAAATTTCATTCATAAACAAGGCCTGCAAAGTATGAAAATCCAAATCAGCCTTTGCCAGATTTTTCAATTCATCAAAAGGGACTTGTACATAACGTTTGTTCATACGATCCATCACTAAAACTCCGTCCGGAGATATTTCAGCACGTGCCACTTCAATACCCAAAAATGGAGCGATAGAAAGCTGGATTACTTCATCACGTTTCATGCGCAACGTACCATTTACTTTAGTCGGTCCTTTACCGTTCAAGTCAACGGCCAATGACATTTTCGCAGTAATTGCATCCCATCCCGGAGAACGGCTAATCAGCTCTTCCATATATTCCGACTCGGATAAATTGCCAATAGATACCCCTTTCTTCATACTCCGGTAGATGAACATGAAGAAATAAATATAATCAGCAAAGCACTAAACAAATAAAAACAGACACGTTTCATCATTCTGCAAAGTATTTCTTTTGTACAATCTTCTTTCTCAATAAGTTCAATTCCTTTTCACTACGTTCTTCACTACCTTCTTGAGGAGGCTCCTTGGATAATTTTTCCGCTTGTTGCCAATATTCCAAAGCCTTTTCACGATCTCCATTCATGTAGTAAATATCTCCACAATGCTCTACAACAACGGAACTTTTACTTCCATCATTCTGCATAGCCTGGTCAATGTAAATTTTTGCTTCTACATATTTACCTTTCTCAAAAAGTATCCAGGCATAGGTATCCAGATACGTACCATTGGTAGGTTCGGCCTTTACGGTACGGTAACTCATTTCTTCCGCTTTATCCAGGTTTTTACGCTCTACAGACAGGTAATAGGCATAATTATTCAAGGCCCCTATATTGTTTTCCTTATAAACCAAAGCGGAATCGTATGCGGCATATGCCTCCACATTCATCTTCTTTATATGATAAAGATCCCCCATAATGGCATAGAAATCAGAAACGATATCCTTATTGCTTTTATCTGTTACTTGATTCACTCCTTTTTAAAAACCTCCAATGCCTCGTCTGTTTTCTCCTTCTGATGATAGGCCAATCCCATATAATAATAGAATTCCAATACATCCGGAGTATATTCCAAAGCAGGAGCACATAATTTGATTACTTCATCCATATTCTGCTCACGAATGGCAAAGCTCAACAGCTGCAAGCGTGCCGGCGTATTTTCCGGATCAATTTCAAGCACTTGGTGCAAAACAGGGGTTGCCTCTTTATCCATCTTTTTCGTCAGAAGATATTGGGCCGCCAACATAGCGATATCTGCATTCTCTTGTTTTTCCTTCAATATAGAAGTAAACAGGCCTGCTATTTTCGTACTGTCCTTGTTTGTTTGCTCAGAACGCAGAATAAGCTGGCGCATAATGTTCATCTTTGTATCGCTATCCACATTATCATTCAGCAAAATAGTATCCAACTGTACCTGATACAAACTATCCTGCCCTTTTTTCTCGTAATAAGAAGCCATAGAAAGCAACGCCGGCGCATAGCCCGGTTCTTCCTTCAATACTTTCTGATAAGTTTCGTATGCTTCTTCTTCCTTACCGTTGTTCAGATAGACATCTCCCAAAATGGTAAGATAACGCATGTCATATGGATATTCTTTCGCCAAATTCTCAATCTCCGTAAATGCCTGCTGATCATTGTTCATGGCCAGATACATGCGGAATTTCTCCATGCTGATTTGTTCAGACTTCCCATCCAAGGCTTCAAGGCGGTTCAATGTATTAACTACCTGCTGATAATCCTTGGTACGGGTATAGAGATCAATCAAAGCCATCAACGGTTCCAGACGTGAGGGGAACTGACTCGCCATATCCTCATAAACATAAATGGCTTTCGGGTAATTTCCCTTACCTTGATAATAGGCTGCCAAAGTTTGCTTGTACCAAAAACTCTTAGGGTCGGCATCCACTGCCTTCTTCAAAGCCTCCTCCCTTTTTCCGGCTGATTGAGAAACATATGGAACCGGGAAATCTCGAACAAAGTAGCAGCTCCTTGTGGATAAATGTCCAAACAGTGACTATACATTTCGAAAGCCGCATCCAAGTCACCTTTTTCTTTCATCCGGAGCGCTTCCAAAAAGAAATAGTCGTATTTACGACGTTGCTCCGGAGTAAGCGGATCCTTTTCCTCCACAACAGCTTTATTTCCGGACACCCCGGAAGTTCTCTTCACCGTACCGCATGAAACAAGCATGCCTATCAGACATACACATAGCATGGGCACATATTTCAATCTTCTATTCATTGTTTCCTTTTACTTTTTTCCGGTATGTCCAAAGCCACCTGCACCACGTTCCGTTTCGTCCAACACTTCCACTTCCTGCCATTCGGCATGTTCGTGACGGGCTACAACCATTTGCGCAATGCGCTCCCCATCTTCTATCATAAAATCCTCAGATGACAAATTGACCAGGATAATACAAATTTCACCACGATAATCGGCATCAATTGTGCCCGGAGAATTCAGGACTCCGATGCCTTTCTTAATAGCCAGCCCGCTACGTGGACGGATTTGCGCTTCAAAACCTTCAGGCAATGCGATATAAAGTCCCGTAGGAACCAAACAACGTTGCAAGGGTTTCAGCACAATCGGTTCGTCAAGATTAGCACGGATATCCATCCCTGCCGATTGCCCGGTAGCATACTCGGGTAAAGCATGTTTTGATTTATTGATTACCTGTATTTTCATAATTTTAACAATTTATCAATATGCTTATGTGGCAATGCTAATAATTTGCAGACAACAAGCACAGTCCAGACCTGGCGCAGCAATTGGCATATTAACAAATCAGCACATTACCACATGATTAATAAAGTGCGAATTTACACATTTAGATGGATTTATCTAAGCGTTTACAGTTTTTTAAACGGAAGTTTCTTACTTTTGCAAACAGATAAAGCCTGAATTATGAACTGGAAACAATTAATATCAAATAAACGCTTCGGCATGGAAGAACTGCACGAGGCCCGTAAAGATGACCGTTCCGAATTCCAACGCGATTATGACCGTCTCATCTTCTCAGCACCTTTTCGCCGTTTGCAAAACAAAACTCAAGTATTTCCTTTACCGGGTAGCGTATTCGTACACAACCGGTTGACTCACAGCCTTGAGGTGTCTTGTGTAGGACGTTCTTTAGGAAACGATGTCGCCAACCAGCTTCTGAAAAAGCACCCAGACTTGGTCGACTCCCATATATCGGAAATAGGTTCTATCGTTTCAGCCGCATGTCTGGCACACGATCTGGGAAACCCACCTTTCGGCCATTCGGGAGAAAAAGCCATTTCAACTTACTTCTCGGAAGGACAAGGAATGGCATTGAAAAAAGAACTTTCACCGATGGAATGGGATGATTTAACCCACTTCGAAGGAAATGCCAATGCATTCCGCATCCTTACCCACCAATTTGAAGGAAGACGGAAAGGAGGATTCGTAATGACCTACTCCACATTGGCGTCCATCGTAAAATATCCTTTTTCCTCACAATTGGCAGGAAAGAAATCAAAATTCGGTTTCTTCTTAAGCGAAGAGGCTGATTATCAGAAAATAGCCAGAGAATTAGGCATCATCCAGCTCAGCAAGCCGGATGAGCCTTTACGCTACGCACGCCATCCGTTAGTCTACCTGGTAGAAGCCGCGGATGATATTTGTTATCAGATGATGGACATAGAAGACGCGCATAAATTAAAACTTCTGACACATGATGAAACCAAAGGACTGTATATGCTGTTCTTTGATGAGAAAAGAAAAAAACGCATTGAAGAAGTTTGCCGGATTGTAACAGACGTCAATGAACAGATAGCTTATTTACGTTCTTCGGTCATCGGTGCACTAATAAAGGAATGCACAAGAGTATTTACTGAAAATGAAAAAAAGATATTAGCCGGGGAGTTTGAAGGCGCACTGATAAAGCACATTTGCAGTCCATTGAAAGAGGCCTATGAGAATTGTTCTGCAATTGCCTTGCAAAGAATCTATCGTTCCAGTGATGTACTGGACATAGAATTGGCAGGGTTCAGAGTTATCAGTACCTTGATTGACCTGATGATCAATGCAGTGCGCTCTCCGGAAAAAGCGTATTCACAACTACTGATCAATCGCGTATCCGGACAGTACAATGTCAACGCACCTACTTTATATGGAAAAATTCAAGCTGTGCTGGATTACATATCGGGCATGACAGACGTATATGCGCTCGACCTCTACCGGAAGATCAAAGGCAACAGTCTGCCAGCAGTATAATAAAAACATTGTCAGATGCGAGCAAGATGAATCCTGTAAATTTTATCTGCACCTGACAATGTTTCCCCCAATATTACTATTAGTCCGATTATTTGGTCAGTATGGGATGAGCGCCTGAAGTTATTTTCAAAGCTTCAGGATGTTGCTTTACAAACGATTCGATATGGCGCACCCGTTTGTCTTCCAGGATTTCATTTACCGCAATCAGAATTCCGGTTTCCTCCACATCTCCGAATCCATAATTAATCGCTGTTCCAAACATACGCATCGTAGGAGACAGACTCATGTATGCGTTGACCAAAGGAGGAATATTATATCCCAGCTTACGCACTTCCGTATTCAAAATCTTGTAGTCTTCTTTAAAAGAATCATAACAGAAAAGATTTTCCAACATTTTCTTATCTGTTTCTATTTCCAGCGGTTTCATCGGAGTTATCAACTTATCTTTATCACCAAAATGTTTATTCAGGAAGTATAATATCATATCACGCCCCTGACGATGATAACTAGGATACATAGTCATCTTACCAAAAAAATATTTCACATTAGGCTTAATCACGGTTAATGCACCCAAACCATCCCACAAATTATCCAAAGCAAACAATCCCTTGGAACCGGCACGGGTTGACTGGTACTCTAATGTAACGAACGAACGCCCCAACTCCACCGTATAAGGCAAATATTTTTTCAAAAAAACTTCCGAGAAATTAAACATGTGAGCAGTAGCCAGCAAAGGCTTTCCATGTTCATCAAATTGCACCTCATCCCCCAAGAGATAACGATAGCCTCCCAAAATCTCCTCCGCTTCAGGATTCCATACAACTAATTGCTTATAGGGATTTTCCATCACGTCATATTCATCGATATCCATCGCCTTTCCTGTTCCGCCACCTGCAGCACGAAAGGCTATTTCCCTTAACCGGCCAATCTCCTTCATCACATTTGGCGAATCCTGATGCGTAATGACATAAATTTCATTATGACTTTTATTCGTAAACCTCAGGCGTTTATCCTCGGAAAGTTCCGCCTTGAGAATCTCTTTGCTAATCGGTGCAATAATTTCTTCCATATCTTTTATTCTCTCTTTTGTCCATTATAGCTTGTAGACTACATCTTTTACAAACTGCGCCCACTGAGCCGGGGTCTTTGTCTTGTCGAAAGTTTGCCAAGGAATGGGTTTTCCAATGGTCAAGGTAAAGGTTTTATGACGATTTTTCAACATTTCATCTGCCAAGTAAAGCATAGCAATATTAAACTTAATGCCAAGGGCCTTACATATATTTGCCAAATTATAGAAAAAGTCTGAATTCCGGCCCTCAAAGTGCAAAGGTACCACATCACGATGCGTTTCAATACTTTTAGTGACAAATGTCTTTTTCCATTCCAAATCCTTGATTTCCCCACCCTGTCTACGGGAACACAACCCCGCAGGAAACATAATGATATGATTATCCGAGGCAAACCCTGCCTCTACCATCTTTGGGAAATCCCTGGATTGCGAACCTGTTTTATTGATAGGAATACACAAAGGAGCCAAACCATGCAAATTCATCAACAAATCATTGACCAAATAGCGTACATTACCATTGTAATGTTTTCCCAATATATACCCCAAAGCAACTCCATCCTGTCCTCCCAGCGGGTGATTGCTAACAAAAGTACATTTACCGTTTTCAGGCAAGTTTTCCAAACCTTTTATCTCCACTTTTGCATCTAGGAACTCCATACAAGCTTCCAGAAAGTCAACTCCGACTTTATTTTTGGAGTCTTTTAAAAAGACATTCAGTTCATCCTGATGCACAATACGCTTCAGGTACGAAACGACAAAACGGGGAATATATTTATATTTTTTCCCGGCTTTCGTTTTCAATATCTTTTCTATGTCGATTAAAAATATAGAGTCGTCAGTCATTTTGCAAACGTTCTTTTCCATGCAAAAGTAACTTATCTTTTTTTATATTGGCAATTTATGACAGAAAAAACTCTTAATCTCTAAAGAAATTAAGAGTTTTTGTATATGAAACTATACAAATTCTTTTATTTTTGCGCAAAATAAAAACGAATGTGCAATAGTTTGGTTTCGTTTTTCAACCTCCGACAGCAACTCTTTCCATTATTTTTTATCATAAAATCATTAAATTTAAACGTACTGTTTACCAAGCTACTAGCTACATTAACAGCCTGTTGAAAACTTCTCGAAATATTTTCTTAAAATATTGTGGGGAATTGTGGGGAATTGTGTAATTTTACACCTTGAACAATATAATAAGGTGTAGATATGCGATTTCTTGGGAATTCTGAAGCAAAGACGGACGCAAAAGGCAGAGTGTTCCTGCCTGCCGTATTTAGGAAGCAGTTACAAGCTGCCTCCCAAGAATGCTTGATTTTACGCAAAGACACCTACCAAGACTGTCTGGTTCTTTACCCCGAAAATGTGTGGAACGAACAAATGAATGAACTACGTTGTAAGCTCAATCGTTGGAATTCCAAACACCAAATGATTTTCCGTCAGTTCGTTTCGGATGTAGAAGTTATCACATTGGATGGAAACGGGCGCTTTCTGATTCCAAAACGATATTTGAAATTAGCTAAAATACAGCAAGATGTACGCTTTATCGGATTGGACGACACTATAGAAATCTGGTCTAAAGAACTAGCAGACAAACCCTTCATCACGCCGGAGGACTTTGGAAAAGAATTGGAAGAAATTATGGGAACTAATAACAACGTAGAAATAGAATGAGTGAAGCAAAACAGATATATCATGTACCGGTATTATTAAACGAGAGCGTAGACGGAATGAACATTCAACCCGGAGGTATTTATGTAGACGCCACTTTCGGTGGCGGAGGACATTCCAAGGAAATTCTAAGCCGGCTGGATAGCACCGCGCATCTATATAGTTTTGACCAAGATGAAGATGCCGAGAAAAATATTGTAAGCGACAGCCGCTTCACTTTTGTGCGTAGTAACTTCCGCTACCTTTCCAACTTTCTGCGTTATTATGACGTGGAAGAGGTAGATGCCATTTTGGCCGATCTAGGAGTTTCCTCACATCACTTTGACGACTCCGAACGCGGATTCTCATTCCGTTTCGAGGGCAAATTGGACATGCGGATGAACAAACGTGCAGGCATGACAGCAGCAGATGTGGTGAATACCTATGACGAAGAACGTTTGGCTAATATTTTCTATTTATATGGTGAATTAAAGAACAGCCGCAAACTGGCATCAACCATCGTTAAAGCACGAGGGGTAAAACAAATTATCACCATCGGTGATTTTCTTGAAGTCATCAAACCGCTTTTTGGGCGGGAACGTGAAAAAAAAGAACTCGCAAAGGTGTTCCAAGCTTTACGTATAGAGGTAAATCAGGAAATGGAAGCATTGAAAGAAATGCTTTATGCAGCAACCAAAGCACTGAAACCGGGAGGCAGACTGGTAGTAATCACCTATCATCCTTAGAGGACCGCATGGTAAAAAATATCATGAAAACCGGAAACATAGAAGCAAGGCCGAACAGGATTTCTTTGGTAATGTACAGACACCTTTCAAATTAGTCAACAGCAAAGTTATTGTTGCCGGCAACGAAGAAGTGACATGCAATCCGCGCTCCCGAAGCGCCAAGTTGAGAATTGCAGAAAAGAGATAACGAGATGGAAGAAGAACTGAAACAAAATGCACAACAACCTAAAGACGGACAATCTGCTTCGCCCAAGCACATGTCTATCCGCAGCATATTGGGAGGAGATATCCTTGCAAACGACTTCTTCAAAAGACAAACCCGTTTGCTGATTCTCATCATGATCCTGACTGTACTATACATAGACAACCGTTATAGCAGTCAACAGGAACTCATTGAAATTGATAAGTTGAAAAAGATTTGATCGATATCAAATACGATGCATTGACACGTTCTTCCGACTGATGGAAAAGAGCCGCCAATCACGTATTGAAGAATATATTTCGACGGAAGACAGCCCCTTACAAACGGCTACCAACCGTCCTTATTTAATAAAGAAAGACTAAGCCCATGATGCCCAACCAAAAAAACATAATGCTCCGCTTCTCCTTCATCATCCTGGTCATGGTGTTGATAGGCATTGCCATTATCTGCAAAGCCGGTGTCATCATGTTTGCCGAGCGTCAATACTGGAAAGACGTAGCCGACCGTTTTGTAAAAGAAAACGTCACCGTACGTCCTACCCGTGGCAACATCATCTCATCCGACGGCCAGCTGATGGCAAGCAGCCTTCCCGAATATAAGATTTACATGGACTTCATGATAAATAAGAGGAAGGGCGAAACCGAAGAAGAGGAAAAGACACGGCTGAAGCTACAACATATCAAAGACTCAGTTCTTTATGCAAATCTTGACACAATCTGCAAAGGATTACATGAAATATTCCCTGATAAAAGTGCCGCCTTTTCAATGACACACATACAAAAAACGGAAGAAAAAAAGAGAGCCGCAGTTGGCTACTCTACCCCAAACGCATTTCTTATATACAATATAAAGAAGCAAAACGTCTGCCCGTATTTAATCTGAACAAATACAAAGGCGGATTCCATGAACAGGCATTCAATCAGCGGAAAAAGCCTTTCGGCTCACTGGCTATGCGTACATTGGGAGATATGTTTCCTGATATAGAACAAGGTGCAAAGAACGGGCTGGAACTTTCATACGATTCCATATTAAAAGGCAGAAACGGTATCACTCATCGTCAAAAGGTAATGAACAAATACCTGAACATTGTAGACATCCCTCCTGTAGATGGCTGTGATATCATTACAACCATTGATGTAGGTATGCAAGACATCGCAGAAAAAGCATTGGTAGATGAATTGAAAGAAATCAACGCCACTGTAGGCGTCGCTATTCTGATGGAAGTGCAGACGGGAGACATCAAAGCTATCGTCAACATGACCAAATGTAATGACGGCATTTACAGAGAAATACGCAATAACGCCATCTCAGACATGATGGAGCCAGGCTCTACTTTCAAAACCGCATCCATACTGGTAGCACTGGACGACGGAGTCATCACTCCGGAAACGGTGGTAGAAACCGGTAACGGAGTCTATATGATGCACGGTCGCTATATGAAAGACCACAACTGGCATCGTGGAGGCTACGGCACTATCAACACAACAAAATCATTGATGGTGTCCTCAAACATCGGTGTATCACGGTTGATCGATGATCATTATCATGATAATCCGGAAAAGTTTGTACGCGGACTGCATCGAGTAGGCATTGCCACTCCGTTAGATCTCGATATTCCCGGTGCCGGCAAGCCGAACATCCGCATCCCCAACAAAGACTTGAGCAATTGGTCACGTACTGCACTGGCATGGATGTCTATTGGCTATGAAACCCAAATTCCCCCCATCAATACACTGGCATTTTATAATGCTATAGCCAATAACGGAGTAATGGTCAAGCCTCGTTTTGTGAAATCAATAGTCAAAGACGGGCAGGTGGTGGAAGATATTGCTCCTGAAATACTCAACCCGGCCATCGCTTCCCCCAAGGCTATCAGCGAGATACAAACAATTTTGGAAAAAGTTGTCAGCGAAGGGCTGGGAAAGAAAGCAGGATCCAAGCAATTCCATGTATCCGGGAAAACCGGTACTGCACAGGTTTCACAAGGGAAAGCCGGATACACTAATGGCACACGCCGTTATTTGGTAAGTTTCTGTGGATATTTTCCTTCAGAAGCGCCTAAATACAGTTGCATTGTAGCCATCCAGAAACCTGGACTCCCCGCCTCGGGTGGTTTGATGGCCGGCAGCGTGTTCAGTAAAATTGCCGAACGCGTATTTGCCAAACATCTGGCACAAGATTTGAAAGAAGCAAAAGACTCAACTTCTATCCTTATTCCGGATGTGAAAAACGGGGATATAAGTGCGGCGCATTATGTACTGAACCGGATAAATGTAAATTCATCCGGAGTTTCGGAACAATCAACCGAAGGCAAACCGGTATGGGGAAATGTGACTAGTAATCCGGACAATGTATTATTCAACAAAAAAGACATTAACAATAAACTTGTACCAAGTGTTATTGGTATGGGCGCAAAGGATGCTGTCTATCTACTTGAAAGCATGGGATTGAAAGCCCGCATTACCGGCATCGGTAAAGTGAAGTCACAAAGTATCCCGGCCGGCAACACTTTGCGCAAAGGACAGACCATACAATTACGATTAAATTAACAGTGTAACAGGAAGAATATGAAACTGGAAAAGATTATTAAAGGAATAACAGTCAATGAAATCATAGGTGATATGGCCCAAGAGATTTCGGGAATAAACATGGACTCACGCCTGATAGAGCCTGGTCATATTTTCATTGCTGTAAAAGGGACGCAGACTGACGGACATACTTATATTCAAAAAGCAATAGAAAAAGGAGCCCGTACAGTGGTATGTGAAAACCTTCCTGAGACATTAATTGAAAATGTTACCTACATAAAAGTGAACGACACGGAAGACGTTGTCGGGAAACTAGCAACTACGTTTTACGGTGACCCCACCTCGAAATTGGAACTGGTCGGTGTTACAGGCACCAACGGAAAAACTACTATTGCTACCTTATTATATAATATGTTCCGTAAATTCGGATATAAAACAGGACTCATTTCCACTGTATGCAATTATATAGATGAGGAAGCCATTCCAACTGACCATACCACCCCTGACCCTATTACACTAAACAAACTGCTGGGACGCATGGCAGATGAAGGATGCAAATATGCCTTTATGGAAGTAAGCTCACATTCAGTCGCACAAAAACGAATTGGTGGTTTAAAATTTGCAGGCGGTATATTTACCAACCTTACCCGTGACCATCTGGACTACCATAAAACTGTAGAGAACTATCTGAAAGCCAAAAAAGCATTCTTTGACAGTCTGCCTAAAACAGCCTTTGCCTTAACCAATCTGGATGACAAAAACGGATTGGTCATGACTCAAAATACCAAAGCAAAGGTACACACCTATTCGCTGCGCAGTTTGAGTGATTTTAAAGGAAAAGTGCTGGAAGATGGATTCGAAGGAATGCTGCTTGATATAAATAATGTGGAAGTCAATGTACAGTTCATCGGACGCTTCAATGCTTCCAATCTGCTGGCAGTCTATGGAACAGCCTGCCTGCTTGGGAAAAAAACAGAAGAGGTACTGCTGGCATTGAGTACTCTTCGCCCCGTTGCCGGCGTTTTGACTCACTGCGCTCACCCAAGGGATACACCGCCATTGTGGACTATGCCCATACTCCGGATGCCTTGGAAAATGTGCTGAATGCCATTCACGAGGTTCTGAATGGCAAAGGTAATGTAATTACGGTAGTAGGCGCCGGCGGCAACCGCGATAAAGGCAAACGCCCCTTGATGGCACAAGAAGCGGTAAAGCAAAGCGATAAGGTCATTATCACCTCTGACAATCCCCGTTTTGAAGAGCCGCAGGAAATCATCAATGATATGCTGGCAGGACTGACTAAAGAGGATATGCGTAAAGTGATAAGCATAGCCGACCGTAAAGAAGCAATCCGTACAGCTTGTATGCTAGCCCAAGCTAAAGATGTCATTTTAGTTGCCGGGAAAGGACACGAGAATTATCAGGAAATCAAAGGTATAAAGCACCATTTCGACGATAAAGAAGTATTAAGAGATATTTTTGCTAATGAATAAACCAACCAAAAGATGTTATATTATTTATTTCAATATTTAGAAAAGTTTGATTTTCCCGGAGCCGGTATGTTCGGTTACGTTTCATTCCGTTCATTGATGGCAATCATTTTATCATTGTTGATCTCGGCTATCTTCGGTGAATATTTCATCAACCTGCTCAAACGTAAACAAATAACCGAAACCCAACGTGACGCATCTATAGACCCTTTTAATGTGAAAAAAGTTGGTGTGCCGACGATGGGAGGTATAATTATTATTGTCGCAATTCTCATACCTTGCCTTTTATTGGGGAAACTGCATAATATTTACATGATATTAATGTTAATTACCACCATTTGGCTAGGCACATTAGGCTTTTTGGATGACTATATCAAGGTTTTCCGTAAAGACAAAGAAGGGTTGCACGGCAAATTCAAGATCATCGGCCAAGTAGGTTTAGGACTCATTGTGGGACTCACCTTATATTTAAGTCCGAGCGTTGTTATCCGTGAGAACGTAGAAATACAAAGAGGGGGAGAAATTGTAGAAGTGGTGCACAAAGAACAAGATCAGAAATCCACTAAAACTACGATTCCTTTCTTCAAGAATAATAATTTGGATTATGCTGATTTCGTAGGCTTCCTGGGAGATAATGCCCAAACTGTAGGTTGGATTATTTTCGTATTAGTTACCATTTTCGTAGTTACTGCCGTATCTAACGGCGCCAACCTGAATGACGGGATGGACGGGATGGCAGCCGGAAATTCTGCTATCATCGGTCTTACCTTAGGCATATTGGCATACGTATCCAGCCACATCGAATATGCAGGATACCTTAATATCATGTATATTCCCGGCAGTGAAGACTGGTAATCTTTATCTGCGCCTTTATCGGCGCGCTGATCGGTTTCCTTTGGTACAATGCTTTTCCCGCCCAAGTATTTATGGGCGATACCGGCAGCTTGACCATTGGTGGTATCATAGCGGTATTTGCAATCATCATTCATAAAGAGTTGCTTATACCTATTCTCTGTGGAATCTTCTTGGTAGAAAACCTTTCGGTTATTCTACAGGTGAGATATTTCAAAAGCGGAAAAAAGAAAGGGCATTTGCAACGCGTATTCAAACGTGCACCTATCCACGACCATTTCCGTACTACATTAGCACAGTTAGACCCCAATTGCAGTTATCTGTTCATGAAACCCAACAGCGTATTCCATGAATCAAAAATCACGGTACGCTTTTGGATTGTCACCATCGTACTCGCTGCAATTACGATTATTACATTAAAGATAAGATAAACGAAGATTATGGCTAAAAGAATTGTCATACTAGGAGCTGGAGAAAGCGGTGCGGGAGCAGCCGTTCTGGCAAAGAAACAAGGTTTCGACACCTTCGTTTCAGACATGTCCACGATTAAGGACTCATACAAAAACATGCTGAACGAGCGAGGCATCGAATGGAAGAAGGCAAACATACCGAATCTCTCATTCTGAATGCGGATGAAGTGATCAAAAGTCCGGGTATTCCGAATGATGCCCCGATGATTCTTAAATTAAAGGCACAAGGTACCCCTATCATCTCCGAAATAGAATTTGCGGGACGTTATACCAATGCCAAAATGATTTGCATTACAGGAAGTAATGGAAAAACAACAACGACTTCGCTGATTTATCATATCTTCAAGAAAGCAGGTATGAATGTGGGACTAGCCGGAAATATCGGTCAAAGTCTGGCATATCAGGTAGCAGAATACAACTATGATTATTATGTAATCGAGTTAAGCAGCTTCCAATTAGACAACATGTACAAGTTCCATGCCAACATTGCCGTATTGATGAACATCACGCCGGATCATCTGGACCGTTACGATCACCAGATGCAAAACTATGTGGATGCAAAATTCCGCATTATCCAGAACCAGACTCCGGACGATGCCTTCATCTTCTGGAACGATGACCCCATCATCCAGCGTGAATTACATAAATATGGCATTCATGGCCATTACTACCCTTTTGCCGAAAGGAAAGAAGAAGGAACCGCCGCATACGTGGAACAGGACAAAGTTTATTTTACAGAACCAATCGCTTTCAACATGGAACAGGAAGAACTGGCACTGACCGGAACCCATAATCTCTTTAACTCCATGGCGGCCGGTATCTCTGCCAACCTGGCGGGTATCCGCAAAGAATGCATCCGCGAGGCCTTGGGTGATTTCAAGGGAGTGGAACACCGCCTTGAAAAAGTCTGCCGGGTAAGAGGAGTAGATTACATCAATGACTCCAAAGCTACCAATGTGAATTCCTGCTGGTATGCTTTGCAAAGCATGAAAACCAAAACCATCCTGATATTAGGTGGAAAAGACAAAGGCAACGATTATAACGAAATTGCCGACTTGGTAAAAGAAAAATGTACCGGATTGATCTACATGGGATTACACAATGAGAAATTGCATGCTTTCTTTGACAAGTTCGGCCTGCCTGTAGCCGATGTACAAAGCATGAAGGATGCCGTAGATGCTGCTTACCGGATGGCCAAGAAAGGTGAAACCGTATTATTAAGTCCTTGCTGCGCCAGCTTCGACCTTTTTAAAAGTTACGAAGACCGTGGCGAGCAGTTCAAGGAATGTGTAAGAAACCTGTAATATAATATTAAGGTATATAGATAATGGATCTGATAAAAGACTTGTTCAAGGGCGACAAAGTAATCTGGATTATTTTCCTGTTTCTTTGCCTGATCTCTATCGTTGAGGTATTTAGTGCCGCCAGCACACTTACCTACAAAAGTGGGGATCATTGGGGGCCTATCACCCAGCACAGTGTCATCCTGATGGTAGGTGTGTGCATTGTGGTGCTGGTACATAACATCCCCTGCAAATATTTCCGTGTACTTCCCTTCTTCCTGCTGCCTATATCAGCTGTTTTGCTGATATTTGTAATGGGTATGGGATTGATTACCGGAGACCGTGTCAATGGCGCAGCCCGTTGGATGACCTTTTTCGGCATCCAGTTCCAGCCTTCCGAACTGGCAAAAATGGCTGTGATTATTGTCACCGCCTTTATTCTATCCAAGTTTCAGGAAGAAGACAACGCCAATCCGAAAGCATTCAAATATATAATGTGGATCACCGGAGTTGTTTTCATTCTGATTGCTCCCGAAAACGGTTCTACCGCAGCATTGCTGTTCGGAGTAGTCTTTTTAATGATGGTGATCGGCCGGGTACCTTGGAAACAGTTGGCCAAGTTAATGGGAACTGTCGGAGTCGTGGTGATACTTTTCGTAGGCATAGTGATGGTTATGCCTACACATAAACTGAACAAAGTTCCCATGATGCACCGTGTAGAAACCTGGCAGAACCGCATTAAAGGTTTCTTCGAGGATAAAGAAGCCGTTCCTGCTGCCAAATATGATATAGACAAGGATGCCCAGATAGCACACGCCAATATTGCTATAGCCTCCAGCAATATCATAGGAAAGATGCCGGGTAACAGTGTACAACGGGATTTCCTGTCACAAGCGTTCTCAGACTTCATCTTCGCCATCGTCATAGAAGAATTAGGATTACTGGGAGGCGCCTTTGTAGTGATCCTCTACATCTGGCTGTTGATGCGGGCGGGTAAAATAGCCCGAAGAAGTGAAAAAAGTTTTCCTGCCTTTCTGGTGATGGGCATCGCCCTGCTACTGGTATCTCAGGCGATGCTTAACATGATGGTGGCCGTAGGTCTGTTCCCCGTCACCGGACAACCCCTGCCGCTTATCAGCAAAGGAGGAACCTCTACACTCATCAACTGCGCCTACATCGGTATGATATTAAGTGTCAGCCGCTACGTAGCTGAGCAAGAAGAGAAGAAAGCTGCCGAGCAACAGGCGTTGGAAGAAGCCGAACTGGCAGCCAAGGCCGAACGGCGCCAGGAAATAGTAGCCGCCATGCAGGAAGCCATTACTACACTTCCGTCAGGTGACACAGCCGCCACTTCCCTCCCGTCGGAGGAAAACTCGCTGTCCGATGACTTGAAGGCATTACTGAATGCGGCCGGGAAGCGGGAGCCGGAAGAAGAAATATAATATAAACCATTCATTTTAAAAGTATTATTTATACTTTTGCGAATAATTCGACTAAAAAGGAATTATGGAAGAAAATTTAAGAATCATCATCAGCGGAGGAGGAACCGGGGGACACATTTTCCCCGCAGTCTCTATTGCCAACGCCATCAAGGAACAACATCCCGAAGCGGAAATTCTGTTCGTAGGTGCTGAAGGCAGAATGGAGATGCAACGCGTTCCTGCTGCCGGATACCCTATAAAAGGATTACCTGTTGCCGGATTCGACCGTAAGAACTTATTAAAAAATATTTCGGTTCTTTTTAAATTGGTCAAAAGTCAGCTATTGGCACGTAAAATCATCAAGGACTTCAAGCCACATGCAGCAGTAGGTGTAGGCGGATATGCCAGCGGTCCCACTTTGAAAATGGCCGGGATGATGGGTATTCCGACACTGATACAAGAGCAGAACTCTTATGCCGGAGTAACCAACAAACTATTGGCAAAGAAAGCCCGCAAAATATGTGTGGCATACGACGGCATGGAACGTTTCTTTGAAAAAGACAAGATTATCCTGACCGGCAACCCCGTCCGCCAAGGACTGCGCAACCATCACATCAGCCGTGAAGATGCTATCCGCTCTTTCGGGCTGGACCCATCCAAGAAAACAATCCTGATTGTAGGAGGAAGCTTGGGAGCACGCACCATCAACAACTGCGTGATGGAAGGTTTGGACAAGATTAAAACATCCGGCGCGCAGTTTATCTGGCAAACCGGAAAAATATATATCGACGAAGCACGCGCCGCAGTAGCCCAAGCCGGTGAGTTACCAATGCTCCATGTAACCGATTTTATCAGTGATATGACCGCCGCATACAGTGCTGCCGATTTAATAATCAGCCGTGCAGGTGCAGGTTCTATCTCTGAGTTCTGTTTGTTGCAGAAACCCGTCATTCTGGTTCCGTCGCCTAATGTGGCCGAAGATCATCAGACCAAGAACGCACTGGCGCTGGTCAATAAAAACGCAGCGCTCTATATCAAGGACGCCGCTGCCAAAGAAGCTCTGCTGGACAAAGCAGTTGAAACCGTGAAACAGCCGGAAACACTGAAAAGTTTAAGTACAAATATTGCTAAATTAGCCTTTACCGACTCAGCCAACGTTATTGCCCGGGAGGTATTCAAACTGGCTGATAAATACAGAAAAGAAAATGGACGTTAACACATTAAAATCAGTTTATTTCATCGGCGCCGGAGGCATCGGCATGAGCGCATTGGTACGCTACTTCCTGTCAAAAGGCAAGAAGGTAGGCGGATATGACCGTACGCCCAGTGAACTGACAGAAAAGCTGATAGAAGAAGGAGCAGCCATCCATTACGAAGAAAACACGGGACTGATAACGGATGCATTCCGCAACCCGGCAACTACATTAGTTGTCTATACTCCGGCTGTCCCCGACACACATAAAGAGTTTACCTATTTCCGGGAAAACGGTTTCGAGATACATAAACGTTCGCAGGTATTGGGAATGCTTACCCATGCAGGAAAAGGACTTTGTGTAGCCGGCACTCACGGTAAGACCACCACTTCCACCATGACAGCCCATCTGTTACACCAATCCCATGTAGGATGCAACGCCTTTTTGGGAGGCATCTCAAAGAATTACGGCACCAACCTGCTGTTGTCTGACAGTAGTGAATACATGGTTATTGAAGCCGATGAGTTCGACCGTTCTTTCCATTGGCTCTCTCCCTACATATCGGTGATTACCGCAACAGATCCCGATCACCTGGATATCTACGGAACCAAAGAGGCTTATCTGGAAAGCTTCCGCAAATACACCTCACTCATCCAGCCGGGAGGTGCATTGATTGTACGCAAAGGCATCGAACTGCAACCGGCCTTGCAGAATGGCGTGAAGCTGTACACCTATTCTAAAGAAGAGGGTGACTTTCATGCAGAGAATATCCGTATTGGAAACGGTGAGATTTTCTTTGATTACGTATCACCACTGGGAAATATCCCCAATATACAGTTAGGTGTCCCCGTCAGCATCAACATAGAGAATGGAGTAGCTGCCATGGCTTTAGCGCAGATGAGCGGATTGACCGATGAAGAAATAAAGAGAGGTATGGCAAGTTTCCGCGGAGTAGACCGTCGTTTCGATTTCAAGATAAAGAACGACAAGGTAGTTTTCCTGAGCGACTATGCGCACCATCCTTCCGAGATAAAGCAAAGCATACTCTCCATGCGTGCCCTCTACCGGGACAAGAAGCTGACGGCTATTTTCCAGCCACACCTCTACACACGTACCCGTGATTTCTACAAAGATTTTGCCGACAGCCTTTCCTTGTTGGACGAAGTCATCCTGGTAGATATCTATCCGGCACGCGAGCAACCCATCCCCGGCGTCACCAGCAAACTGATTTACGACCATCTGCGTCCGGGCATCGAGAAGAGCATGTGCAAGAAAGAAGAAATTCTAGACGTACTGAGCAAGAAAGATATAGAAGTATTAATCACCCTGGGTGCGGGCGACATAGATAACTATGTACCCCAAATCTGCGGATTACTGAATAAAAGATGATAAAGAAAATTCTCATACTCCTGTTTCTGTTGCTGATAACCGCCTACCTTATTGTAGCCGTTACCGCTTTCAACACCAAGCCTGCCGATCAGGTTTGCAAGGGTATGGAATTGATTATCAAGGACAGTATAGACCATGCTTCATCAGCCAGAAAGAAGTACTCCGCTTACTGAACGGTAAGAAACTCTCCCCCGTGGGCAAGAAGATGGGCGACATCAACACCCGCCTGCTGGAAGAAGAACTCAGCCAACATCCCTTGATTGAAAATGTGGAATGTTACCGTACACCGGGATGCAAAATAGGTATCGAAGTGACACAGCGCCTCCCCATCCTCAGAGTGATGGCAAACAATGGAGACAACTATTATATTGACAATAAAGGAAAAATTATGCCGATACCCAACAGTTCGGCACACGTAGCTGTTGTTACAGGATACGTGGATCGTGATTTTGCCGTCAAGGAACTATATACGTTAGGAGCCTTTCTACAAGCCCATCCGCTATGGGATGCCCAGATAGAGCAGATCAATGTGACACAGGCCAAAGAACTGGAACTGGTTCCACGAGTTGGTGAACATATCATATTCTTAGGCAAGCCCGGGAATTATGAGGAAAAGTTCGAGAAACTAAAAACTTTTTATGAGAAAGGACTGAACCAAGTAGCTGGAACAAGTACAGCCGCATCAGTCTGGAATTTAATAATCAGATTATTTGTACTAAAAAAGAGAAGTAAGATATGGCAGCAACAGATTTTATAGTAGCAATAGAACTGGGATCCTCCAAGATCACAGGTATTGCAGGAAAGAAACATGCGGACGGAAGCATACAAGTGCTGGCCCTCGCCAGCGAAAACTCTTCGGATTTTATCCGTAAGGGAGTGATTTACAATCTGGATAAAACCGCACAAAGCCTTACTTCGATTATCAAGAAACTGGAATCGACATTAAAGGCTTCTATCGGAAAGGTCTATGTAGGCATCGGAGGACAATCTCTACGCACCATCCGTAATACGGAGGTACGTCATCTGGAAGAAGAAACCAAGATTTCACAGGAACTGATTGACTCCATTATGGACAGCAACCGCGAAGTCCCCATCATAGACCAGGAAATACTGGAAGTAGCACCTCAGGAATATAAAGTGGGCATCAACCTGCTGGCCGATCCTGTAGGAGTTCCCAGCGATCATATAGAAGGGCGTTTCCTTAATATCATCGCCCGCAGCAGCGTGAAGCAGAACATTGACAAATGTTTCAAACAGGCAGGAATCGAAATAGCCGACTACATCATCTCACCGTTGGCCCTGGCCAATGCCGTACTGACCAACAGTGAAAAACGCTCGGGCTGCATGTTCATCGACTTTGGCGCAGATACGACTACTGTATCTGTTTACAAAAACAACATACTCCGCCATTTGGCAGTCATCCCATTGGGAGGCAGCAACATCACCAAAGATATTTGCAGCCAGCAAATTGAAGAGGAAGATGCCGAAGAATTGAAAAAGAAATACGGCAATGCTTATGCCGACAAGTCGGAGGACGGAGATGACAACCCTACCTACTCGCTGGACGGGAAATGCAGTATTGAGTCACACTTACTGGAAGACATCGTAGAAGCACGTATCAATGAGATACTGGCCAATGTATGGAACCAGATTGTTCTTTCGGGATATGAAGACAAACTGCTGGCAGGAGCTATCATTACCGGTGGTGCCGCCAATCTAAAGAATATGGAGGAAGCATTCAGTAACCGTACCAAAATAGAAAAGGTTAGAATGGCCAAAGAAAGTCAGCTAAGTCTGAAAGGCGGTATGGTGGAACTGAAAAAAGATGGTACATGCAATACGATCATCGCTTTACTAGGAGCTGGAAAAGAAAACTGTTACCGTCCGGAACGTCCTATGAAACCCGTACAAGTACCTCTCTTCGATGAAAGCGGCGAGAATGTGGAAGACAAAAGGAAAAGAGAGAAAGAAGAAGCAGCCAGAGCAGCAGCGGCAGCCAAGAAAGCAGAGGAAGAGGAGAAGCTGCGAAAAGCCACTTGCGAGAACCTGATAAGAAACGCAAAAGAACTGAAAGAGGCAGGCAAATACAAAAATGCCCTGTCGCAACTGGCCAAAGCACGCGATTTGGGAGTAGCAGAAGCTTTGAACCAAATACGCGACCTGGAAAAAGAAATCAAGAGTTTGAAAGAAGCCAACAGTCCGATCAAACGGCTGACCGACTTGTTTGGAAAGATTCTGGAAGAATAATAACGAATTACATCACCTTAATATAATATAGAAGATTATGTCTGATGAAACTATAATGCCATTCGATTTCCCGGCAGAAAACCCGACTATCATTAAAGTAATCGGTGTGGGAGGTGGCGGCGGCAATGCCGTAAATCACATGTATAAAGAAGGTATACACGATGTAACATTTGTTGTGTGCAACACAGATAACCAGGCGTTGGCCGAATCCCCCGTTCCCGTGAAGTTGCAACTGGGAAAAGAAGGATTAGGGGCCGGAAACCGCCCGGAGCGTGCACGTGAAGCAGCCGAAGAAAGCATAGAAGATGTAAAAGGAATGTTGAACGACGGCTGTAAAATGGTATTTATCACTGCCGGAATGGGAGGAGGTACCGGAACCGGTGCGGCTCCGATCATTGCCAAGACAGCCAAAGATATGGATATCCTCACCGTAGGTATTGTCACCATTCCGTTCCTTTTGAAGGAAACCGGAAGATTGAC
>ENA-OQJX01000067-OQJX01000067.1-human-gut-metagenome-genome-assembly--contig:-NODE-67-length-67614-cov-3.019870_pt1 | contig 67614 bp, 69 predicted proteins | sample MGYA00242615_ERZ504782 | MGnify/ENA primary metagenome ERZ504782 (study PRJEB26092, sample SAMD00036354) | human gut metagenome | host: Homo sapiens | study: EMG produced TPA metagenomics assembly of... | reverse complement strand
CAGGATTTGGCTTTGGCAGGGATTGTAATGGCTTCACGAATTTTCGCCACTTCAACTAAAACCCTTGTAACTCAATTCTATCACTATATCTTTCCGCATTTCACTTTTTTGTAGTAACTTTGCATACGAAATACCAAACAAATGATCTAAATTCACCATTAACGACGAAAACCGATGAAAGAACTTATTAAAGTCATTGCTTTTGATGCAGACGATACCTTGTGGAGCAATGAACCTTTTTTCCAGGAAATAGAGAAACAATATACAGACCTATTAAAGCCTTATGGCACTTCTGAAGATATTTCAGCCGCTTTATTTCAAACAGAAATGAATAATCTGAAATATCTCGGATATGGAGCCAAAGCTTTCACCATTTCTATGGTAGAGACAGCTTTGCATGTGAGTGGACAAAAGATTTCAGGAACAGACATCCAACATATTATTGAATTAGGCAAATCATTACTGAAAATGCCAATTGAACTATTGCCGGGAGTAAAAGAAACGCTTAAAGTATTGAAAGAGAAAGGAAAATACAAATTAGTAGTTGCCACTAAAGGAGATTTGCTCGATCAAGAGAATAAGCTGGAACGTTCCGGATTAGCCTCTTATTTCGATCACATTGAAGTGATGTCCGATAAAACAGAGAAAGAATATCAACGAATGTTGAATATCTTACAGATTGCTCCTTCCGAATTTGTCATGATTGGCAATTCTCTGAAATCGGACATTCAACCTGTTCTATCGCTGGGAGGATATGGTATACATATTCCTTTTGAAGTGATGTGGAAACACGAAGTAGTAGACACATTCACACATGACCATCTGAAACAGGTGAAAAGATTTGATGAGTTGCTGCTTTTGTTTTAAATAAGTTCTGTTCTTTCTTCAGATAAGCTTTAAATCTGAAGAAAGAAATCAGTGAACAATGCCATCTTATTGGATTACAAATCCAACAGTTTCATCAATTCAGCAGCCCGACACGCTTCTATCGAATTACCGACAGAGAGTTTCTCCAAAATATTCTGGCGGTGTCGATTGACTGTATTCACACTAATATAAAGGGCAGCTGCAATTTCTTTACTAGATAGTCCTTTACGTATACAGCGAAGTATTTCCTTTTCGCGTTCGGATAGGATATTGCGATGTTCTTCCGAAAGAAAGAGGGTTTCGACTTCTCCACGTTCCATATGGGTAATAGTGGGATATATCCCCTGCTCCGTTCGTTGATCTGCAGACAAGGTATAAAGACAAAAAATCAACCATACACTTCCGGAAGGAGTATTTTCCATTATCTGCACTAGGTTATCAATATACTGATAGACTCCTTTCTCATTCATCATACGTATTCTGCATCTTCCCCGGTACTTCAACCGTTCTTCGGAAGACATCGAAAAGGTCTTCTGAAAAAACTGATACTCCAATAACCGCTTTTCTACCAAGTCTTCAGGATGAATACGCCGATAAATACAATCTTCATCCATAGAATCAATCACACTCAAAGCAGCTTCTTCGGGAGTTAAGCCTAGAAAATGCGCCCAAGGATGAACGGCAATGTAACTTTTCCTATTCGAAAGATCTGAAATAACAGCACATCCACCATTAATCTCCGTCAATGAATGAATAAAGCGTTGATGTTGCTCTACAACTCCATTGTCCAATATTTCATCGGCTATCAGTGTGTCGCATAAACTTCATCTATTTCCTTTTGTAATACGTCCATCTTATAAAATGGTTATTATTCAGTATTGTTGCACACGGAGGTATGACCTATCTTTGCACCACAAAGATAATCAAATAAGAAATGATCATGAAACATTTAAAAATCAAAATGATGTCAATAGCCTTTATGGCAGTAACAACTTCTTCTATGGCACAAAGTTTGAATAAAATGAATTGGCTGAACGAGCCTCAACAATGGGAAATAAAAGATGGCAAAACCTTAGTGATGGATGTTCCTGCAAAAACAGACTTTTGGAGGATTTCTCATTATGGGTTCACAGTGGACGACGGACCTTTCTATTATGCGACTTATGGTGGAGAATTTGAAGCCAAAGTAAAGATAACCGGCAACTATGTCACCACCTTTGACCAAATGGGATTAATGCTGCGCATCGACCATGAAAACTGGATAAAAGCAGGTGTGGAATACATTGATGGCAAACAGAATGTAAGTGCCGTAGTTACACACCGAACCAGTGACTGGAGTGTAGTACAATTGCCGGATGCTCCCCGCTCTATATGGATAAAAGCAGTCCGTCGCCTGGATGCAGTAGAAATATTTTTCTCACGTGATGACAAAGAATATATTATGATGCGCACTTGTTGGTTGCAAGATAATTGTCCTGTCATGGTAGGATTAATGGGAGCTTGTCCGGACGGGAAAGGGTTCACCGCTACATTCGAAGAATTTAAAGTGACTCCATTAGCCGATCAACGAAGACTGGAATGGGCAAAAAGGCAAATAAACAAATAAAAATCAGTCCTGATGCTATTTATTTAAATAGAGAGAAAGCTCTTTATAATATAAATATGGTAGTATATCTTACTTTAAATGTTCTATTTTTAATATGATGAGTATAAATAGCATCACACGGATTTCCTCTTCCAGCAGTTCTGTTGTATAAAATAATGCAAGAATATACAGTTCCAGAGGAGTTTTTTACATAAAAACAGTCAAAAGATACACTATAAATAAACTTATTGACAATCGTTTCTTTAAAAGGAATAACCAGTTCCTTTTAAAGGAACGACTCATTGATCGGTGAGAAACACTTTATTCCTTTAAAAGGAGCATATAAAACTTTATTTTAAGTGCTATCCCAGAGCTAACCTACACTTGAAGCTGCCAACACTCCATATATCAATTTGAAATAAAATAAAGGAAAGTTCTACACATCTATTCTATAAAAAACATAGACTAAAACAAATTGTTCCAAAACGCAATCGATTTATTTCTTTTCTAAATTCGAAAACAGCAAATCCTTCTCATTTTCAACTCATACCTAAATATATCCTGCATATATGGAATTATGCAACGATAAAATATACGTTTTCTCATATTATCGCCAAAACCGTATATACTTATCTTTCTCACGATCCAACGCACCTTCATCGACACAATCATCCAACCGGAACCATGAATGTTCTATCAATGAGCCTCTCTTTTTAACAGACTTATCCCAGTTTCCTATCACTTGTCCTTCATGAAGAACAATCGGATAAAACAGACCATTATTGGTAAATGCTTTCGAGTAATGCTCTTTAGGCAAAACGTCTGTCCGGTCTTTATAACCAAGCAAATATTCATCATAAGAAGGAAGAAGATGCAAACTGCCGGTAACTTTTCCACGAGTCCGGCAATCTTCATGAATATACCATGTCTGTCCATTCCATTCTTCTGCCGTTAATTCCGAATCAATCAAATAAATAGCTTGACGTGCATCTGTAATAGGCAGCCCCGACCACCAGACAAAATCTTGCAAAACAGCAGGAGCATGACTACGAAAATAGCTTCTAGCCAAACGAGCCAAAGATTCATCTTTGGTCAATTCCGGCATCGGCGGAACACGCTCTTCCAAAAGCGCATACGTACATTTACTTCCTTTATCTTCCCCACTACATACAATCCCCACCTGCTCCGCACGAGCCATAAAGCGGGTCATACGATGATTATCCGCTACAATCCCCGAACGGTTAAAATGCTCGGCAATCTCCTGCCTCGTCAGGCTTTTCTTCCCACAAAGAATTTTCTCCAACAGATTATGACTTTTCGTATAGAGCTCTTCAGAAATTTCCAAGTCATGCCCCTTCGCATAAGACTCATTAGCAGATATAATACGCCCGGCGGAAAGTTTCAACATCCACCGGATATCTTCTGCTGCTACGAGATGCCATGTCGGACGCATTACATGAGTCCGCAGGATTTCACCATCACGGAGCGCTTTTTCCACAGTTTGAATCGTTGCTGACTTCAAACGCATTCCTACTGCCCATTTCACCATGGAATAATTCTGTGCCTGCATAGCTCCCATCCAGGACACAAGTTCCTTGGGTTGAAAGAAAAGAGGACTTAATAACTGTTGGTTGAGTAAACGTATATTCGGTATTTTCATCATACTTATTTATAAAAGAAAAAACAGTTGTTCTTTGATTAAATGACACGAGTAATGGAATGTAACAAAACAGAAGACAAGAAGTCTCTAATATAAATATGTTCTATCCCTTCATAAGTATTTTCAAACATTTTTTCTCCGGACACTACCACTTTCGGATAATTATCTTTAATCTTCAATAAATTCCCGAATTCTCTTTCAATAGTTTCCTGTTTAGAAAGTTCAAGAGAGACTTGCACATAGAGAATCTCTCCATTCCGTTTACAGACAAAATCTATTTCTTCCGTACCCAATGTCCCGATTTTTACATCATATCCACTATATACCAAATGATTATAAACCAAGTTCTCCAAACGCATCGCTCTGTCCTGTGGCTTGTACCCCGTAATCACATTACGAATCCCCATATTCTCAAAATAATACTTCTCCCCTCTTTCGAATAATTTCTTTCCGGCAATATCATACCTTCCTACCCTATGTACAATAAAAGCATCCGATAATGCCATCGCATACTCACTCACAACATAAGGAGAAATATCCACTTTCTGACTTTTCAGAAAATCACTAATACTCTTGCTGGAAAATAAGTTGCCAATGTTACCTGCCAAGAACGAAACTAGTTGTTCCAAAAAGACCGTATTCCTTATATTCTTTCTCTGAATCACATCTTTTAATATAATGGTAGAGTAAATGCTCCTCAAATACTCCATAACAACAGGTTCTTCCATCGGCAAATGTATCAGATAAGGCAATCCTCCATAATGAATATATTTCTCCAATGACGCATCCGTATTCTCCAGTTCATGGAAATCCAGAAATTCAATATACGACAAACTATAAACCACAAATTCAACATACCGACCTCCCAATTCATTCGCTAAATCACTGGAAAATATCTCTGAATTACTGCCTGTCACATATATATCATTATTATCATCCAATGCCAACGAACGGATAGCCAACCTGAAATCTTGTATTTCCTGTATTTCATCGACAAAAATATAGTTCATTCTATCATCTACCGATTTTGAAAGAATATAATCATTCAGTTCTTTATAAGTCTTTATATCTATGAAATTGACATCTTCCTTATTTATATAGATAATATTCGCATCACTCTCTTCTTTCCGTATCAACTCCATGAGTTGATACAAAATAAAGCTTTTACCGACACGACGATGACCGACCATCACTTTTACCAATGTTTTCCTCATGAAAGGTCTTATGCGGTCAACATAAGTGTTTCTTTGTTTAATTATGCGAGGTATTTTCATTCTACTTCTTTTTAAATACGATTGCAATACATCACAAATATAGCATTTATTTTAAATACAATTGTAATTTCTTGAGATTTTATCCTCTACTTCAAATACGATTGTAATTTTCCCATTCTAAATTTTCTATTGTTTTTCTGACTTTATAACTGCATATATACCAATTTATGTCTATTTTTGTCATCTCAAACCAAAGAAAATAGAAATGATGCTCTATAAACTCATCCCTCCTTCAGTAGTAACAGCAACTATCCAGTTGCCGGCTTCTAAAAGTATCAGTAATCGTGCATTAATCATCAATGCGCTGGGCAAAGGTATTTATCCTCCTGAAAACCTGTCCGATTGTGACGATACACAGGTGATGATAAAAGCTCTCACCGAAGGGAAAGAGACGATTGACATCATGGCTGCGGGCACTGCTATGCGTTTCCTTACCGCCTATTTAAGTGTGACTCCGGGGGAACGGACAATCACAGGAACAACCCGTATGCAGCAACGCCCGATACAGATATTAGTCAATGCGCTTCGGGAATTAGGAGCTGAAATAGAGTATACCCGCAATGAAGGATATCCTCCCCTCCGCATCAAAGGTGCAGAATTGAAAGGAAACGAAATAACACTGAAAGGAAATGTCAGTTCCCAATATATATCTGCTCTATTGATGATAGGTCCGGCACTCAAAGACGGTTTGACTTTGCATTTAAGCGGGGAGATAATTTCCCGTCCTTATATCAATCTTACATTGCAACTGATGCAGGACTTTGGAGCCAAAGCTGCATGGACTTCTCCCAATAGCATTTCCGTTGCTCCACAACTCTATCAGAGCATTCCTTTCAAAGTGGAAAGTGACTGGAGCGCAGCTTCCTATTGGTATCAGATTGCCGCCTTATCTCCCAAAGCAGAAATTGAATTATTGGGGTTGTTTCCTAACAGTTATCAGGGAGATAGCCGGGGAGCAGAAGTTTTCTCACGCTTAGGTATAACTACCGAATTTACATCACAAGGTGTGAAACTGAAAAAAACAGGCAAAGCGCCGGAAAGACTGGAAGAAGACTTTGTCGACATTCCGGATTTGGCACAAACATTCGTTGTTACCTGTGCCTTGCTGAATATCCCTTTCCGTTTCACCGGATTACAAAGCCTGAAAATAAAAGAGACTGACCGTATTGCCGCCCTGCGAGCCGAGCTTAAAAAGCTGGGATATGTGATTGAGGAAGAAAATGACAGTATATTAATGTGGAATGGCGAACGATGTGAACCGGAAGAAACTCCGGTGATTGAAACCTACGAAGACCATCGGATGGCAATGGCATTTGCACCGGCAATTATCCGCCATCCCAATTTACTTATTGCCGATCCGCAAGTCGTTACCAAATCATATCCCGGATATTGGGAAGATTTGAAACAGGCCGGATTTCAGGTTATAAACGAAGGCTAATTTTCATACGCTGTGGAAGATTTCAACAAATATACTTCCCACATCAACTACTCCCCTATTGTAGATTTTGTATTACAACAGGGGAAACAGACCTATTATAAGAAAGGAGACTACTTTTCCCGCCAGGGAGAAGTATGCAAAACAATGGGATTCGTCAGTTCCGGTTCTTTCCGGTACTGTTGCACCAACAGTGTAGGCGAGAGCAGCATTGTAGGCTATACTTTCGATCATTCTTTTGTTGGCAACTATCCGGCTTTTCAGTTACAGGACCAATCAAATGTAGATATACAAGCCTTGTGTGACTGCTCGGTATACGTAATCAATTATCAGCAAATGGCAGACTTCTACGATACCAACGACGCTCACCAAAAGTTAGGACGCCGCATCGCAGAAACGTTATTGTGGGAATCTACGACCGGATGATTTCAATGTACAGCCTGACACCGGAAGAACGCTATCTTGAAATTATCAACCGTTGTCCCGACTTACTGAAACTGATAACTTTAAAAGAACTGGCTTCCTATCTTCTGATTCGTCCCGAAACATTAAGTCGTATCCGAAGAAAAGTCGTACAAAAATAAATTCTTGATTTCAATCAAGAGTTTATTTATTCTCTACCCTTACTTTTGCGGGCAAACAAAGTATATTGTATTTCATGAAAAAATTATAATTATAGGTGCAACTTCCGGCATCGGTCGTGGATTGGCAGAAGTCTATTCTCAAGAAGATTATCTTATCGGCATTACCGGTCGCAGGGAAAATCTATTAGAAGAGGTATGCGCCCGGGACAAAGACAAACTATTCTATCAAGTGTGCGACATCACCGATACACAAGCTACCATTTCATCCCTCGAAACTCTCACTCAAAAAATGGGTGGAATGGATATATTGATTATCTGTGCCGGGACCGGAGAACTAAACCCCGAACTCTCCTACCAATTGGAAGAACCTACCTTACTAACGAACGTGATAGGATTCACCAACATCGCAGACTGGGGTTTCCGATATTTCGAACAGCAAAAAAGCGGGCATCTGGTTACTATTTCCTCTGTTGGAGGTACACGCGGCAGTGGCATCGCTCCCGCCTACAATGCGTCGAAAGCCTATCAAATCAACTATATGGAAGGATTACGACAAAAAGCAACTAAATCTCCTTATTCTATTTACACTACCGATATTCGTCCCGGATTTGTAGACACCGCTATGGCAAAAGGAGAAGGATTGTTTTGGGTTACTCCCGTTGATAAAGCTGTGAAACAAATTAAAAAGGCTATTTCTAAAAAGAAAAAAGTAGCTTTCATTTCCCAAAGATGGAGATATGTAACTATCCTGTTTCGTCTGTTGCCATCTGCTATTTATTGCCGGATGTAATGATAGATACTCCATAGCCAACACATATTTGTCTAAGTAAATCTAATAAAAAACACCTGCCCCAACTGTTTATACAGATATTGGTATCTACCAAATTCTAGTTATGTATATAAGTCTGTACGGGAATCATATTAATGATAATAGCTAACTCACAAATAAACAGCTCTCTTACAATTGGAGGACACTTTTAGGGTTCAGTAATCAATGATGAAAAATAAGTTCTTTCAGAACTAGGATGGTTTATAAAATTAGAATTAACGGCACAAATATATAATATATTTTAATACATAGCATGTATTTTCAAAAATAATATCAAATTCTCATTCATTTTTTTCTTTTTAAGAATACCCAAAGCCGTATTTTATCTTCATATTGAAATGAAACTACTTGTTTATTTCATCATCCTTGTTATTTCATCTAACACAAACAGGTACGAAATAGATATAAAATGGGTATAAAACAAGTAGAAAAGATCGCTTAAAAGAAGACTCTTTTTTTGAATTTAAGGCTTTGAATCCAACGTTTTACGCACGGAATAAGTTCTGAAAGAACTTATTAAAAGTAATTCCGGATTCTAGGAAAAACTCTAAATTCAATGCTATGTTAAAACAACTAAAGTCAGTTAGTATGTTGTTGTTCCTACTGACAATGTCAGTAGAAGCAGCTTATCCGGAAACTGGTGAAAGCACTCTAAAAGTTTCCGTTGTACAACAGGGTACTACTTGTAAGGGTGTAGTAAAAGATGCAGCAGGTGAAACCATCATCGGTGCATCCGTCGTAGCCAAAGGTACGACGAACGGTACAATCACCGGAATCAACGGTGACTTCTCTTTAAACAATGTAAAAACCGGAGATATTATTGTAGTCTCTTTTGTTGGTTATCAGACTCAAGAAATCAAATTCACAGGACAATCATTGAATATCATCCTTAAAGACAATACACAAACATTGGATGAAGTTGTTGTGGTTGCTTTTGGCACACAAAAGAAAGTGAATGTAACAGGATCTGTATCTACGGTAGGAGCAAAAGAAATTTCGGCACGTCCCGTTAACTCTACCATAGAAGCTTTGCAAGGTATGGTTCCGGGGATGAATATCTCTACTGGTGATGGTGGTGGCTCCTTAGGTTCAGACAAAAAATTCAATATTCGTGGTGTTGGAACAATTGGAGCTGGTTCAAAGGTAGAACCATTGGTGCTCATTGACGGTATGGAGGGAGACATGAACGCTATCAATCCACAGGACATTGAGAATATTTCTGTACTGAAAGATGCAGCCGCTTCCTCCATTTATGGCTCGCGGGCACCAGGTGGAGTCATCCTGATTACAACAAAGAAAGGTAAGTCGGGAAAAACGGTAGTTAACTATAATAACAACTTCCGTTTTGTATCTCCCTTGAATATGCCTGAAATGGCAGATTCATACAATTTTGCTCTGGCAGTCAATGACCAGTTAACTAATGGTGGACAGACTCCCATGTATAGCGCCACCAAACTTCAACAAATTCTGGATTTTCAAGCAGGAAAAAGCACACAATATATGTGGCCGACCGATGCGGGAAGATGGAATTCATTCGATGATCCCCAACGGCAAGACGTGATGCCTACCGGCAATACCGACTGGTTAAAAACGTTATTTGGTAATAGCTTTACCCACGAGCATTCATTGAGCGTAAATGGTGGAACGGATAAAATACAAATATTATCTTTCTGCGAATTATCTGGACCAAGGAGGTCTCTTGAAGTTTGGAGATGATAACAAACAACGCTACTCCTTTACTGCAAAAATCAATGCGGACTTAACCAAATGGTTGAAAATAAGTTATAGTATGCGTTTTAACCGGACGGATTATGAAGCTCCTTCATTTGCCGGAGGCGATATCAAAAGTAATGTATTCTATTTCGATGTATGTCGCTACTGGCCTGTCATTCCGGTAGTAGACCCAAACGGATTCTATACTGTCGAATCCAAGATTTACCAATTAACAGAAGGAGGCCGATATAAATCACAAAAAGACGTGATGGCACACCAGCTTGCTTTCATCGTGGAACCCATCAAAGACTGGAAAATTAACGTAGAATTGAACTACCGTTCCAACTATAATTTCAACCATACCGATTATCAAACCGTTTATGGTTATGATGTGAGTAAAAATCCCTACATTATTGCCAATCAAACTTCCAGCGTTACAGAATATGCTTATAAGAGTAATTTCTTCAATCCGAACATCTTTACCGAATACGGCAAATCATTAGAAAGCGGGCACAACTTTAAAGTGATGCTGGGTTTTCAGAGCGAACTATTCAAACAACGTGATATTACCGCTTCCCAAGACGGTATCATGTCGGAAGTGGCTACCTTAAACACCACGCAGACAAATGCACAAAACAGAGGAGGGTACTCCGAATGGGCTACAGCCGGCTTCTTCGGACGTGTTAATTACGACTACAAAGGACGTTATCTGGCTGAAGTAAATATGAGATATGACGGCACTTCACATTTCCTTCGAGATAACCGCTGGAATCTGTTCCCATCATTCTCCTTAGGATGGAACATGGCCCGTGAAGCATTTTTTGAAGACCTGACCGATTTAATCAGCACATTCAAAATACGTGGTTCATGGGGTGAATTGGGCAACCAAAACACAGATAACTGGTATCCATCTATCGAACTATTGATATTAACAAAGACCAATGGGGCAATTACGCACTAGGCAGTTGGCTGGTAAATGGTGTAAAACCAAATATTTCCAAAGAATCTGCGCTGGTATCTTCCTTACTGACATGGGAAAAGACGCAAACACTGGATTTAGGTTTCGACTTATCTATGCTCAACAATCGTTTGAATGTAACATTCGACTATTTCCAGCGTAAATCTAAAAACATGGTAGGCCCCGCCCCCGAACTACCCAATCTCTTAGGCATTGCCGTTCCCAAAGTAAACAACCTCGATATGAACTTCCAAAGGTTGGGAAATACAGGTGAACTGGCGCGACAGATACGCGACTTTAAGTATGGAGTTACCTTATCTTTGTCAGACAATCAAGTGGTTATTGATAAATACCCCAATCCGTCAAACACAATTTTAGATAAAGACAATAATAATACGTATTATGCAGGTGCTCACGTAGGTGATATATGGGGATTCCAAACAATCGGCATCGCAAAGACCGATCAAGAGATGAAAGATCATTTGGCCGGTATGCCCAATGGCGCACAGGATGTACTCGGTTCCGGCTGGGGAGCAGGTGACATCATGTATGCGGATTTGAACGGTGACGGCCAGATCAGCAGAGGTAACAAAACACTGGCTGATCATGGTGATTTGAAGAAAATAGGCAACAGTACACCACGCTACAACTTTGGTTTGAATCTGGATGCCGCCTGGAAAGGGTTTGACCTTAAATTATTTTTCCAAGGAACGATGAAACGTGATTATATGCCGGGGAGTGGTTCTACAATGTTCTGGGGAGCAGTAGACTACTGGCAAACCAACTTTTTCAAACCTCATCTGGACTATTTCCGCGGAGAAGATACGACTAATCCGCTAGGAGCTAACCTGGGTGGTCATTATCCGCGTCCTCTCGAGAATGATAGAAACCGTAATCCACAGACCCGATATTTGCAAAATGCGGCTTACTGCCGTCTGAAAAACGTTACTTTAGGTTATACATTACCTAAATCTTTGACAGAAAAATTCTGCGTCAACAATCTACGATTCTTTGTTTCAGCAGAGAATTTATTTACTATTACCAGTCTGGCCGATACGTTTGACCCCGAAACTGTTGGCATCGGCAACTGGGACGGATGTACCTATCCGCTATCCAAGACTGTATCATTCGGTTTAAGTGCAACATTTTAAATGATAAACGATTATGAAAAAACATATCAAACTTTTGACAATAGGAACATTGCTATTGGGCGGACTGACCGGTTGCAATGATTTTCTCGACAGGGAACCACTGGATAAAGTAATTCCCGAAAAATATTTTGCATCCGAAAGTGATCTGGCTGCATACACAATCAATGCTTACCCATTTGAAACAGTGACCGATGCGTATGGCATCAATTTCTTCGGCAAAGATAATGATACTGATAACCAAGCCAGTGGTGACTCACCGGCCTTCTGGATACCCGGGCAAAAGAAGGTACCGTCTGGTGAAGGCGAATGGGACTGGAGCAAAATACGAACCTGCAACTATTTCTTTGATAATACTTTACCGAAATTCGAAGCAGGCACTATTACCGGCAATCAGGATAATGTGAAGCATTATATCGGAGAAATGTACGTGATCCGGGCATACAATTATTATAAATTACTGGTTTCTTTAGGAGATCTACCTATTATCACTACTGCATTGCCCGACATAGAAGAGACTTTGGTGGAATCCAGCAAGCGCCAGCCGCGTAATAAGGTAGCACGCTTCATTCTGGACGATTTGCAAAAAGCAACAGAATTGTTGCTTGATAAAAGTCCCGGTGGCAAGAATCGCATCAGCAAAAACGTAGCTCACTTGCTACGTGCACGCGTTGCCCTCTTCGAAGCAACTTGGGAAAAGTATCACAAAGGAACAGCTTTTGTACCCGGTGGAAAAGGATGGCCGGGTAATCCCGCAGATGTAAGCGGTTTTAATAGTGATGCAGAAGTGGCTTATTTTCTTGATGAAGCAATGAAGTCATCAAAAGTGGTAGGCGACTATATCGTCGGAAAACTGGCAGACAATACCGATACCCCCGAAGGTATGAACGCCAGTCTGGTTTCCATCAATCCATACTACACCATGTTCTGCGATGAAAACATGGAAGGATATGATGAAATACTGATGTGGAAACAGTTCAAGGAAGGATTGGTAACCAGCAACTTGCAAATGGAGTTGGCACGCAATGGCGGTGGTTCCGGATGGCTCGTGGCATGGTCAATTCGTTCCTGATGCGCAATGGGCTTCCCATCTATGCAGCCGGTTCCGATTATAATCCCGATTGGGAGAAAGAAGGAGTAAATTCCACTTTACAGAATCGTGATTCACGCATTGTTATCTTTACCAAAAAGCCGGGTGATGCCAACACCGAAAATAAAGGTGATGTGAATTATTACGGTGATGACGGAACTCCCAGTTATTGCTCAATCCGTTTCATTTATGGCGATAAAGGAAGTTTGGCAACAACCGGATTCATCATCAAAAAGGCAAACACTACTCCAGTCACATGGCAAATGACCATAGTGCGGGAACATCAGGTGGTATTGTTTTCCGTGCGGCAGAAGCCATGTTGATTTACATGGAAGCTTCGTATGAAAAAAATGGTAGAATCGACGGAACAGCCGACGGATATTGGAAAGCTTTACGCCGACGCGCCAAAGTGGACGAAGACTATAATAAGACAATCGCTGCAACACAGATGAGCGAAGAGGCTAAAGGCGATTTCGGTGCTTATTCTCATGGCCAATTGATAGACGCGACGTTATATAATATCCGCCGTGAACGCCGTAACGAACTTTGTGCAGAAGCTTTGCGCTGGGAAGACTTGAAACGCTGGCGTGCATGCGACCAGTTGATATCCAAACCTTACCGTGTAGAAGGTATGCTATACTGGGGAAGCAACTATGAAACGCAACTGGCAGATTTATGTAAAGTAGATCCGGCAGAAGGTAATATGTCCTCACCTGATTTAAGTAAATATATTCTTCCATACGAAAAAATCACGAAGAATAATCTGATTGCCGGGCAGAAGGGATTCCTCTTTACACCTGCTCATTATCTGAATCCGATAGGTATGGCTGTATTTCGTCAGACAGCCTCGGATAAGAATGATTTTACAAGTTCAGTCGTTTATCAGAACCCGGGATGGAAGATTGAAGGCGACACCGGTGCACAACCTGTAGAATAATAAAAAGATAAAAGAACAACTCTTTGAGTTTACAAATATATCGACCTTAATATTATATATCTGTTATCTTTTTATTTTTATAAACTTCATTGTCTCGCTCCAGATTAGGTAGAACTGCGGTCAATCTAATCCTAAGTTAGGCAATGAAGTTTTACATTCGCATGAGTTCTCGTTCAACATCCTCTGCAGATGTATAAAAAGTCTTTATGATTTCCATAGTCACCCAACAGAGATTATCCGCAAAATTCACTACATTTGTATTTGCTTATCTGTCAACCGGGCTAATCAAGTATTACAATTACTACACTATCCGATTGATAATATCTAACTTGAAACAAAGGTGTATATGAATACTGACTTTACAAACTTAACAACAGAAAATCTTTCTAATGAGCATTTATGCTGCATCATCCGCAGCAAAAAGTCTCATCCTGGTATTGAAGCAAAACGGCAATGGCTTTCCGACCGGCTGAATGAAGGCCATGTCTTTAGAAAGTTAAACGCCAAAGCTACTGTTTTTATTGAATATGCCCCTCTTGAAACAGCTTGGGTTCCCGTCATCGGCGACAACTATTATTATCTGTATTGTTTATGGGTGCTAGGTAGCCCCCGAGGAAACGGATATGGGAAAGCATTAATAGAGTACTGTATAGCCGATGCCAAAGAAAAAGGTAGATCCGGCATTTGTATGCTTGGGGCAAAAAAACAGAAGAGCTGGCTTTCCGACCAATCATTTGCAAAGAAATTTGGTTTTGAAGTGGTTGACACTACCGATAATGGATATGAATTGCTTGCTCTTTCTTTCGACGGAACAGTACCGCAATTTGCGCCAAATGCCAAGAATCTGAAAATAGAAAGTGAGGAACTGACGATTTATTATGATATGCAATGCCCCTATATCTATAAATACATTGAAATGATCAAACAATATTGTGAAACAAATGATGTCCCTGTTTCTTTTATTCAAGTAGATACGCTACAGAAAGCCAAAGAGTTACCGTGTGTTTTTAATAATTTTGCTGTATTTTATAAAGGAAGTTTTGAGACTGTGAATTTGCCACCTATCGACTATTTAAAAAGAATACTCAAAAAATAAGAAATACAATCCTGACTTTTCCCGCTAATTATCAGGATTGTATTTTATCTGCTTCATTAAAAAGACTTCTCATTTGCCATCTTCCACATATTGAGAAAAGAGGCTTTGGTGATTTCTACGACCTTATCCCAATTCAATCGGTCGGCATGATCGGAAGGCTGGTGATAATCAGGATGCCCGTCCGTATGATACCAAATGATCGGAATACCTACTTTGGCAAACGAACCGTTATCACTTCCTCCTATCGGATTTTCCCAGGCACGGTAATCCGGTTCCAATTGCAAACCGTATTTTCTGATATCCTCTTTCAACCAATCCCCAAAGACCGGATGGACGGCTGTGTAGAAATAAACGACTTGTTTGGGTTGTTGAGGTTTGTTGTTACGGCCAATCATGTCAAAGTTCAGATAGCCTTTGATTTGAGATAGGAAAGGACAAGTTTGTACAAAATATTTAGAGCCTAGCAGTCCTTTTTCTTCTCCATCCCAAAAAGCAAAGATTACATTTCTTTCGGGTTGCTGTCCACTGGCTAAAAAGGCTCTTGCAATTTGCAGCACTGCCGATACACCGGAAGCATTATCGTCAGCACCATTGTATATTTGGTCGCCATCAAGTACAGGATCAATACCTAAATGGTCGAAATGAGCCCCCACAATCACATATTCTTTGGTATTTTTACCGGGAATCATTCCCAATACATTCCTCATGGTAAGCTTCTGATGAACTTCCTGTTTCAGTTTTGCTATGGAATCAGGATGTACTTCCAGACGTCCTTTTTTCTGACGTTCTTTACGGTAAGCATCAAAAGGCTGGAAATAGCTGTCAGCCAAAGGCGATACTCCCATCCATTGCAACAAAGAAACAATATATTCCGAAGTCACACGCGAACCGTGAAACCCCGCCTCACGCCCTTGCAATTCATCACTAGCCAAAAAATTGATAGTAGCTTCGGCAGAGGAACGGTTGATTGTATTCAAGGCCCTCTCAATAGGAGATTGGGCAAAAGTAATATTTCCAACCAACAGTAACGCTAATAGTAAATAATCTCTCTTCATTGTACTTCAAATATCTTAAGTCATTTTCATTGATTGGTGAAATTTAATTCACCCGCCAATGTTTATTTTGTAGGTAACATACAAAAGTACGAAAGAAATAGATAGCATACATGATAGAATGCAAATTTATAAGTAACTTTGCACAAAATTGATTGGTAACTGTTATATTGTCATGTGGATACTTATTATAAGTCTGGTGTTGCTGGGTGTCATTGCGCTGATAGCCGGAATTATCCGCAACAAAAGACTGCAAAAGAAAATAGAAAAGGGCGAACTGGACCGTATGCCGGAAGTGAAGGAAGTAGATGTGGAATGCTGCGGACAACACGAAGTATGCGAACGGGATAGCCTGCTGGCAGCTGTCAGCAAAAAAATAGAATATTACGATGACGAAGAACTGGATCAGTTCATTGGCAAGGCAGGAGATGCGTATACAGAAGAAGAAACAGAAATGTTTCGGGATGTATTGTATACGACACTGGATGTAGAAGTGGCCGGATGGATACGTAGCCTTCAGCTCCGTGGCATTGAATTACCGGATGATCTCAAAGACGAAGTTTTTCTGATTATCGGAGAAAGAAGAAACGTAGAAGTAAAAAAAGCAGATGAGAGGTGATGGATTTACTACAATATACATTCTTTCAACACGCCCTATTGGGAAGTCTGCTGGCAAGCATTGCCTGTGGGATTATCGGTACATATATCGTAACCCGCCGCCTGGTATTTATCAGCGGAGGAATCACTCATGCTTCTTTCGGAGGAATCGGGTTAGGATTGTTTGCCGGAATTTCCCCGATACTATCGGCAGCCGTATTCTCGGTATTATCAGCTTTTGGTGTCGAGTGGCTTAGCAGACGGAAAGATATGCGCGAAGATTCTGCCATTGCAGTATTCTGGACGTTAGGATGGCACTCGGAATTATGTTCAGCTTCCTGTCGCCGGGATTTGCGCCTGACCTGTCGGCTTACCTCTTTGGCAATATCCTGACCATCAACCAAATCGACTTATGGATGCTCGGCATATTGGCACTAATATTGACCGGATTCTTTTATCTGTTTATCCGCCCTATCGTATATATTGCTTTTGACCGTGAGTTTGCACGTTCGCAAAAGATTCCGGTAGAGATATTCGAATATGTGTTGATGATGTTCATTGCGCTGACAATTGTAGCCTGCCTGCGTATGGTAGGCATCGTACTGGCCATTTCTCTTCTCACCATTCCACAGATGACAGCCAACTTATTCACTTATAGTTTCAAGAAGATTATCTGGTTATCAATCGGCATCGGTTTCTTGGGCTGCCTGGGTGGATTATTTATTTCTTATCACTGGAAAGTCCCTTCGGGAGCTTCCATCATATTCTTCTCTATCCTGATTTACGCTGTTTGTAAAATCGGAAAGAGTTGTTGCAGGAAAAAGTCATAATAATAGATAGTATATGGAAATCAAAATTCAATCACTGGAAAGTATCCATGAAGCAGCCCGTGAATTTATCGCTGCTATGGGCGACAACACTGTATTTGCTTTATACGGAAAGATGGGTGCCGGCAAAACGACATTTGTCAAAGCGCTCTGCGAAGAATTGGGCGTAACGGATGTTATCACTTCTCCTACTTTTGCCATTGTCAACGAATACCGTTCGGACGAAACCGGAGAATTAATCTATCACTTCGATTTTTACCGCATCAAGAAACTAAGTGAAGTGTACGACATGGGCTACGAAGACTATTTCTACAGTGGTGCTCTCTGCTTTATCGAATGGCCGGAACTGGTAGAAGAACTACTTCCGGGAAATGCCGTAAAAGTAACGATTGAAGAACTGGAAGACGGAAATAGAGTGATCAGACTATGACCGGACAATATATCGTACAAGGAATCTTTGCGCTGGCAGGAATCGTCTCCCTGCTGGCGTCATTGCTGAACTGGGACTGGTTCTTTACAACGCGCAATGCACAAACCATTGTCCGAAACGTAGGACGCAACCGAGCACGACTCTTCTATGGAATACTGGGAATTATCATCATTGGAATGGCTATATTCTTCTTTGTGGAAACACGGAAAGCCATCACTCTTTGAGACATTTTTTCAGACAAAAGAACATAAGTACAAAAGACTACAAAAATATGTTCTTTTGTTCTTATGTCTAAAGCAACTGTCGTGACTTCATCTCCAGATACTTATTAATCACATCAATCGAAAGATTCTCCGGTGTAGTTAATAAAGAATAGATGCCATGTTGTTTCAAAGTAGATACAATCAGCCGCTTCTCATAAGCGAACTTTTCTGCAATCACGTGCCGATAATACCCTTCCGTATCTTTTGCCGGTTGGGCGATATATTCCTTCAAATCGACATCTTCAAAAAAGACTACGAGCAAACGGTGCTGGCGGTTTAGTTGTTTCAGGTAAGATAATTGACGGTTCATTCCTCCTATACTCGAGAAGTTAGTATATAGTACCAGCAAGCTACGTTTACTGACATGTTTGTTCAAATGAACGCAAAGAGCCGAGAAGTCTGTCTCCCCGAAAGTGGTCTGCTGGCTATAAAGACTTTCCAGCAATGTCTGCATATATCCCGATTGCTTGGAAGCAGGCACGAAAGTATCGAAGTGTTCATCGAAAGTCACTAATCCGGCTTTATCTTCTTTCCGCATGGCAACATACGAAAGCACCAGCGAAGCATTAATTGCATAATCTAGCAAGGTCATTCCACAGAAAGCTTGCTGCATCACTCTACCTTTATCGATCACATTATAAATCTGCTGTGAGCGTTCGTCCTGATACACATTCACCATAAGTTCATGCCGGCGGGCACTTGCTTTCCAGTTAATCGTACGGTAATCATCCCCCTTTACATACTCTTTAATCTGCTCAAACTCCGTATGATGCCCAACCCGGCGAATACGTTTTATTCCCAATTCTGTCAGATTATCACTTATTGCCAGCAATTCATATTGATGGAGCATCAGATATGACGGGTACACTTTGATATCCAAAGGTTCTGCACAAGTATAGCGCCGGGATATAAAGCCGATTTTTCCGGTCACAAAAACTCTAATATGACCGAAAGAGTAAACACCACGATGAGTAGGTCGAAGACGATAGGTAACTGTTTTTCCCTCGTTTGCTCCAAGCTTCACCTGAAAGTCGACATCACGTTTCTGAAAGATAAAAGGGATCTCATCTATGATTTCTAAAGATACAGGATGCGGATAACTACTTTCTACCCGAATACTTACTTCATTTTCGTCGCCATTAGAGAAACGGTCGGCACACTGGCGGAAAGCACGGATTCCACGAATACGATAAAGAGAATATACGTCTGCCAGTACCACCAAAAACAAGACAAAGAGTGCCCACTGCCCGATAACAAAGAACGGAGCAAAAACATATCCGCTACCCAACAACAGGATAACTATGACAAGGGCAATATAGAAACGACGAGTTAGAAACAAATGATTTATGATTTATGAATTATGATTTATAATTTCTTGGGTTTACGATTTCTTCAACTTACAATTTACGTACAGTTTACGTACAGTTTATAATTTACGATTTATGATTTCTTCGATTTATGTTATGAATAGAGTCAGACATCCAACGCGCAGCCCAAATCATAAATCAGAATTCATAAATCATAAATCTTTTCATTTTGGTACTTCCACTTTATCAATTAAGCGTTGCGTCACTTTCACTGGAGAATAGCCTTCCATTTCAGCTTCCGCAGTCAGGATCAGACGGTGCTGAAGTACATAAGGAGCTACAAACTTGATATCTTCCGGTGTCACAAAATCACGTCCTTGCAAAAGAGCATACGCTTTCGACGATTGCAGCATGGCTACAGATGCACGTGGAGAAGCTCCCAAATATACAGCTTTGCTGGTACGGGTCTGCTGTACAATCAATGCGATATATTGGAGCAACGTGCGGTCTACGAATACTTGATTCATGAAAGCACGAAGCGACAACAGTTCTTCTTTGGTAATAGCGGGAGTGATGTCGTCCAACTTCACCAATGCGGCATTGGTATGATGACGTTCCAGGATATTCACTTCCTCTTCCAATGAAGGATAATCCATCGTTATCTTCATCAGAAAACGGTCGAGCTGTGCTTCGGGAAGTTTGTATGTTCCCTCCTGCTCTACCGGATTCTGGGTAGCCAAAATCGTATAAAGATCTCCCATCCGGTGAGTCGTTCCATCAATACTGATCTGGCGCTCTTCCATTACCTCAAACAAGGCAGCCTGTGTCTTGGCAGGAGCACGGTTGATTTCATCGACCAATACAATATCCGCAAAAATCGGCCCCTGATGAAAATCAAAACCATTGGTTTTCATATTAAATACAGTCGTACCTAATACGTCACTCGGCATTAAGTCCGGAGTGAACTGGACACGACTGAAGTCTGCATCAATCAGACGAGCTGTCAAACGGGCCAACAGTGTCTTCGCAACTCCCGGAACACCTTCTATCAATACGTGTCCATTCGCCAAAATCGCTGTCAGTACCAAATCGACTGTCTGCTCCTGCCCAACTATGACGGAAGCAATCCGGTCTTTCAACTCTTGTATCTTCTCGGAAAAGAGAGTTAAATCTACTCGCTGTTCTGTATTCTCTTCCATAAATTTCTTCTTTAGATATGATTGATTATTTCATTCATTTTATCGATATATACCTTCATCTGCTCCGCATCAATAACACGTCCTCCGTAAATCACGGGTCTGACTTCGCGGATAAATTTAGCAATCTCTCCGGCATCCATTCCGGTTTTCCGGGCAATCCGGTGGAAAGAGCGTTCATCGTCGGCCACTTCCTCAATATCCACCTGAATCTCTCTCCGCAGTTCTTCGGCCAAATAGGAAAACTTCTTGCGAACTAAATCCGCATGGTCTTTCTTCTGAAAGTAAAGCGTGCCTATCAGTTCGGTAAATTCAAGAGATTTATTCGCCGGCTCGTGAATAACAGGGATCACCCGTTGCCGCCTCTTCGCTGTGAATATCATAAAGAGTATGATGGTAATCATCGTCAGATACAAAGCCCAACGAAGCGGTTCATGTGCAAGAAAATAACGGAAAGGTGATTGCTGCACCTGTGCAGTTTCTTTCATGTACCCTCCGTGCGAACGATAGGAAGCTTCCCCATCTGCGACAACAAACGGAAGATATAGGTTGCATTTTTGCCGTCCAACATTCCGTAATTGGTAAAAATCAAAGGAGTGGAAACTAAAATAACTTCTCCTTTCCCCCACCGACGGGACATCGCTACAGGCATATAAACAAGACTATCCGTTGTCAACGAGTCCACCTCTGTTTCATACCGGAACTCATTCGACTCAAAAACTCTTTGTGCCAACACCCTTTCCGGAAGTGAATCTCCCCAAAACTAAAGAGGAACAACAACTGGGGATAAAAATAGAAAGTCTGACGGGGATAAACCGTCGAATCTCCTATCCAATGCAAGCTATCTTTTTCATAAATGAAGTTGCATATTTCTTCAAAGCCATCGGACTAAAGTAAGAATAGTAAGACCTGAACTGCAAGGTATCTTCCAAATATCTGCCGAACAAGGTACTCACCAACATGATCTTATCTCCGCGTTCCGCCATTTTCAACAGAGCGTTTACATCGACGTCCGACAATCGCAAATTATCAGAGATAACCAATATACCTTTGCGTTGCGTCGTATCTTCCTGCTCCAATTGATAGAGACTTTTCCTCGAAAAAGTGTAGCCCTGTGGCAAAGAAGAAGACAATACACTATCGAATACTGCACATCCGAAAGGTTGCTCGTCATGATGTCCGAAAGTGGGCTTCCACACAAAATTCTTCGGCAAATGATATTCTATTGCAAACATGATGAATAGAAAAGCGACAATAAAGACAATGAACCAGCGACTTCCTTTCATGAGACGCCTCCTTTCCCTATTTCTCCCTGTAGGGTCTGCATTACCCGGAAGAGTTCTTCCGTTGCCTCAAAGTTGCCATAACGTACCCGCAGGAAATGATTGGTCAGTTGCCTGAAAGCCGGTAGCCGGACTTCATTAATATACTGGGTAGGCGTTTTATAAAGTTGCCAGTCAATACGTTCAGCGTCACTAAGTTGTTTCAAAGTTTGCAGATAGAGCAAACGTACTGCTTCCCGGTAATTCTGACGGGAAAGCGCTTCCGCAATCCCTCCCGGAAAATCTACTCCGTAAATGGTGTCTTCTTCAACTGTATAAGGCAACACATTTTTATGCGAGACCATAAACAATTCCGGGCGTTTCCGATAGACGAACCAAACAATCAGCAACAAAAGAAGAATGGCAATACATACCAGAATAAGCCTGAATACTCTTCAGCAAAATGACTGCCGAATATTTTACGCAACAACTCCCCAAACTGCCGACTGATCCACTCAAAGACATTCATCTCCGGAGTAATCAGTTCACGGTTATAGTTGTATGCCGGATCAGACTGCCAGAGGGCAATCTGCGCCGTATCACAAACTAGTGTATCAGCCGGGGAAGTGAGATTCATCTAGTAGAGGTTTGCTTTAGAGTTTATCAAAATTATCAATATCACTTTCTACCGTTATGCTGTCCACCACTTCCGATGCATGACCATACTGATAAACCAGACCGACGATACTGAATATAGCCGACAAGTAAGAACCATACAGCATCAGGATAGAGAACAAATACTGCGCAAAGTTCAGTCCGACTGATGAAGAGGTTGCACCTCCGTCACTCATCGTGAAGACCATTTTTACAATATAGATCACATACCAGGGTATAGAAACGATTCCTTGTAATACACTGGCAATAAGTCCCATCACCATTAAAACCAGAAAGACGCCGCCCCAGGTTGCAAATCCCAACCGGAATGTTTTTGCAAATGCCTCACCTAACGAAATATCTTCAAATAAGTAGATGGGAGCCATTAATGCCAAAGGAACCATAAATGCGAATAAAAGCGGGATGGTCAGAATGAGTGTGAAAGGTGTTAACACAGCCAACAAGACAACAATAACCACAGCAAAGATGAATAAGAAGCTGCAGGCAATCCCCATCCAAAAACAGTCTTTTAATATTGCGGAGCAACAACGATTTAATATCACCGAATACAATCCCGTTCAGACGTTCTTCCCGTTCATTATACAATCGAACCATCGCATAAACCAAAGAAGTCATCAGCAAAGCTCCCAAACATGAAAAAAAGATAACTCCTGCATAATTCAGTGCAAATGAAGGTCCCAGAGCAGCTAAAGGATTATCACTTATTCCTCCGGACGCCTGCATGGCAGTAAGATCTGTCATACTTCCCATTAAACCGCTAAAGTTTGCAGCTTGAATTAAGCATATAGGGAGTATCAGATAAGTTGAATACTTAAACAATTGTTTCCAATTCTCTTTTATAAAATCAAAAGAAGCGTTCAACTTCTCACCGAAAGGACGTTTCACGTACATCGCAATCTTAGGTTTCTGTGATTCCATGTTTTTTTCTATTTGGTAAATAAATATAGTAGAATATAATAAATGCCAGAGAAGTGAATATCACGCCAAGCCTCAACACATCGGGAAGCTCTGTGTGGCGAGTAAGAAAACCTTCTATAAAGCCTGCCATAATGAACACCGGGACAGTGCCGATCACTATTTTCAAGCCTCGCTTCGCTCCTCTTCTGAAAGATTCCAGCGAGAATAGGTGCCGGGGAACAACCAGCCGTTGCCCAAAGCCAATCCGGCGGCACCGGCCACGATAATCGCCCAGATTTCAAGCGTTCCGTGCAACCAGATGGCAAGACTGGATTCCCACAACAAATCGTGTTGATAAAAGAATGTTTGAAAAGCTCCTACCATGATACCATTGGAGAGAAGCATATACCTGTTCCAAAACTAGTCAGCAATCCCATTGCAAAGCAGTTGAAAGAAACCATCACGTTATTAAGTGTAATGCCCAAGAACATCGGTACTTCAGAAGAACCATTATATACGGCCATCGGCTCCCCATTGGCAATATTGTCGAGTGTCATATCCACATAACCGTTTCCCAATATCAGCCGGACAAAATCCGGGTCATTCGCTGCTGATAATACGCCGATTAATGCGCTGGCAACAAAAATCAAAAAGGAGGTCAATAATTCGCGACGTGCATCGTGCATGGTTCGTGGCACTTCCTGTGTCCAAAAGGTAATAATCCGTGTCCACTTCTCGCGTTTATTGCGGTAGATTTCGTTGTGCAACGCTGAAGCCAGATTATTCAGATAAATAGTAATACGGGAAGTTGGGAAATGTGTTTGGGCAAATGCCAGGTCAGCTGTCAAGTCCGTATACGTATCGGCTAGTTGGTCGGGGGACAGACTTGCCGCCCGCTCCACAACTTTCTCTGTCTCCTTCCATTTTTCAATGTTCCGACGAATAAACGTTACTTCTTTCATGCTTTTCAATAGATTTCGGATAAGTTTTGTCCGAAACCGGAAGCAAAAATAAGAGAATTATGATATATTTGCAACGGAATCCTAAAAATGTTTAACCTGAAATGGCAGAATCTACGATAATAACCGGACAATTCGTTCGTATCAGCCAAACGCCCGCCAGTATCGGCGAACGACTGATGGCTTTAATCATCGATTATTTTCTGATCGGGCTTTACATCTTGTCCACTATTACGCTCTTGTCTAAATTAAGTTTACCGTCAGGATTCAGTTTGTTCTTTTTTCTGTGCGTCGTTTATTTACCGATTCTCGGTTATTCTTTTCTTTGCGAGATGTTCAATCACGGACAGAGCTTTGGCAAAAAACTCATCAATATCCGTGTCGTAAAAGTAGACGGTTCTACTCCAAGCATCGGCTCTTATCTGTTACGATGGCTTCTTTTCCCAATTGATGGTCCCATCACAAGTGGCCTTGGACTTCTGGTCGTTTTATTGAATAAGAACAACCAACGATTAGGGGATCTAGCTGCCGGCACTATGGTAATTAAAGAGAAAAACTATCGTAAGATACATGTCAGCCTGGATGAATTCGACTATCTGACCCAAAATTATCATCCGGTATATCCCCAGTCGGCTGATTTATCTCTCGAACAAGTGAATGTAATTACCCGGACTTTGGAATCCAGCGAAAAAGACCGGGCAAGACGTATCACGGCACTTGCCAAAAAAGTACAGGAATTACTTTCCGTTACTCCTCGTGAGGGTAATCAGGAAAAATTTCTTCAGACGATACTTCGCGATTATCAGTATTATGCATTGGAAGAAACATAACCAGAATACGCTGTTTCAGACTATTCAGGCAAGGGATTATTCTCACTGTAGTGAGAATTAATTCTCATAGCAATGAGTATTTTTTCTCATTATAGTGAGAACTTTTCTCATAGCATAAAACTGTTTGAGAAAAAGCCCGCAAAAAAAAAGGGGTATACTCACAGAGCACACCCCTTATCTTAATTTTATCTGCAATGAGACCGGACGTCGTTTAGTCCACCTGTCCCAGAGAGTTTCCGTATTCCATTTCTCCCTGAACCACAAAGAGGACTTCTTCAGGATCGTATTCCCCTATTTCATCCTTTTTGGCTTCTTTTACAATGTAAGCCACAACCTCTTCCAAATCGATGTTGACATAGCCGTCTTCATCGGGTTGAGCGTCGAGAATGCCACTTTCAGAGTAATACTCGTCGATTAAATCGAGAAAATAATACAATTCATCGTCCGAGAACTTCTCTTTCAGTTCTTGAGGCAGATAGTTTTTGATAAACTCGATGGTCTTTTCGTCATCGGCATCTGCTAATAAAAAATCGTCTTCCAGTCCCATTTTTTAAGTATTAAGTGATAAGTATTAAGTATTATCGACTATAAAAGCTTCTTCACCTTTCTGCGAATACCGGTTTGCCAACTGCACCTACCTGTTTGTCTACTATTTCACCGTTCTTGAAAAACAATACAGTAGGAATATTACGGATACCATATTCAGCAGCCATATCACCATTTTCGTCTACATCGCACTTACCGATGATTACTTGTCCTTCAAACTCCGCAGCCAATTCTTCAATGATAGGAGCCACCATCTTGCAAGGGCCACACCAAGGAGCCCAAAAATCTACAACAACCGGTTTTCCTTCTGCGAGAACCTCTTTATAGTTGCTGTCTGTAATTTCTAAAGCCATTTTTTTAAGTATTAATTATTAAATGTTATTTCGTTAGCTTATTCTCGCCACAAATATAATCAATTTATATGAAATCCCAGTTCGGGACGTTCCTTTAAATATGTTATTAAATCCCGACCCACCGAAAGCTTAATCGGACGGGAAATCAAATCAATTGACATGTGGCTTACATCGGCATCATCCGTCACTTTAAAATACAGTTCCGTATTTCCCGGATGTTCTTTGGTCAGAGTGGCAAGCTCAGTAACCAAAGCCGAGTTCAAGACTGACAGAGGAATGATAATCGTGATCTTCTGTACCAGTCTTCTTTCACGTCGGGAAGAAGTTCCATAGAAGTGATTTTCACCTCCAATTCATCCTGTCGCCATTGTTTCGCTTGACAACGGGCTTTAATATATAGGAACGTTCCTTCGTTGAGATATCCCTGATAAGTCACCCAGTCATTTCCCCAGAATGGGATTTCGGTAGAACCGGAATAATCTTCAATCTTAGCAATACCATACGGATTTCCATTCTTGCTGACTCCACGACGAACACTAGTCACAATCCCTCCCATCGTTATTTCACGACCAACAAGTGCAGCTTTATCTTCCAAATCCGCCATCCGTGTATTGCAGACATGTTCCAATACGATAGAAAATTCATCCAACGGATGAGCAGAAAGATAGATACCTACCAAATCACGCTCACGATTCAGACGATCGAGATCACTCCAACGTTCTACACCTTGAGGTATTTCAGGAGTTGCAACATCAATAACGTTTTCACCACCGAACAAAGAGTTGAAAGCAGCTGCCTTATCTGCCTGATAGCGGTTACCATAGCGCATCAATGTTTCCAGAAATACTTCACCCTTAGAATTTACAGCAAAGTATTGCTCCCGCTTCAGTTCCGGGAAACTATCAAACCCTCCGGCTAATGCCAGACACTCCATATTCTTCTTGTTGCAGGCATTCAGGTTGACACGTTGTACAAAGTCGAATATACCGAGGAAAGGACCATTCTTACTACGTTCCTCCATAATACTATGAACAGCAGCTTCACCTACACCTTTGACAGCCCCTAGTCCAAAACGGATATTACCATCATGGTTTACTGTAAACTTCAGGTACTTTCGTTTACATCCGGCCCCAGCGTCTGAATACCCATTGCCTTACATTCGTCCATCAGTTTCGTAATATCGGTAATGTTCGACAAGCTTCGGCTCATCACAGCAGCCATATATTCAGGAGGATAATTAGCTTTTAGATAAGCGGTTTGGTAAGCTACCCACGAATAACAAGTAGCATGTGATTTATTGAAAGCGTATGACGCAAACTTTTCCCAGTCGGTCCAGATTTTTTCAAGAACTTTCGGGTCATGCCCGTTCTTACGCCCACCTTCAATAAATTTAGGTTTCATGTGGTCCAGCTTGTCACGCAGCTTCTTACCCATCGCTTTACGGAGTGCATCAGACTCACCGCGGGTAAAGTCCGCCAATAAACGCGACAGAAGCATCACCTGTTCCTGATAAACCGTAATACCATACGTATCCTTCAAGTATTTCTCCATTACCGGAATATCATACTCAATCGGCTTACGCCCATGTTTACGGTCGATAAAATCAGGTATATAATCCATCGGTCCCGGACGATAAAGGGCATTCATGGCAATCAAATCTTCGAATGTAGAAGGCTGCAATTCGCGCAGGTATTTCTGCATGCCGGCAGATTCAAACTGGAATGTACCAATTGTACGTCCGTCACTATATAATTTATAAGTAGCCGGATCGCAGATGTCTATCGCATCGACATCTACTTCAACATTACGGCTTAAACGGATATTTTCAACGGCCTCTTTGATAATAGACAAAGTTTTCAGACCAAGGAAGTCCATCTTAATCAATCCGGTATCTTCAATCACCGAACCTTCATACTGGGTAACAAGCATTTTTTCGCCCGTTTCCTTATCATCAGCAGTGCTGACAGGTACCCAGTCGGTGATATCGTCACGACAGATAATCGTACCACAAGCATGTACACCTGTACCACGTACGTTACCTTCGAGCATCTTAGCGTACTTGATCGTATCCCGTACCAACGGATCGGATGATGCTTCCGCAGCTTGTAATTCGGGAACATATTCAATCGCATTCCGCAAGTTCAGTTTCTTATCAGGAATCTTATCCGGCACTAATTTAGCCAATCGGTCAGACTCCGATAGAGGCAGCTTTTGCACACGGGCAACATCCTTGATAGCTAACTTGGTAGCCATTGTACCATAAGTGATGATATGAGCTACTTTTTCCTGACCATATTTATTCGTTACCCAACGAAGTACCTCTCCACGACCGTCATCATCAAAGTCCACATCAATATCGGGCAAGGAGATACGGTCCGGATTCAAGAAACGCTCAAACAGCAAATCGTACTGGATAGGGTCGATTTTCGTAATTCCCAAACAATAGGCCACCGCCGAACCGGCAGCCGAACCACGTCCCGGACCGACCGACACACCCAATTCCTTACGTGCCGCATTAATAAAGTCCTGTACAATCAAGAAGTATCCTGGGAAACCCATCGTTTTCATGATATACAGTTCGAAGTTCATTCGCTCTTTGACTTCTTCCGACAGAGGTTCACCATAAATTCTCTTAGCTCCGTCAAAAGCTAGTTTCGCCAAGTAATCTCCTTCAAGTTTAATACGATAGAGTTTATCATAGCCACCCAAGCGTTTGATTTTTGCTTTCGCATCCTCTTCACTCAATACCACATTACCGTGCTCATCTTGAGTAAACTCATCAAACAGGTCTTTTTCCGTAAACTTCGCCCGATAGCCTTCTTCCGTTCCAAAATCTTCGGGAATAGCAAAAGTAGGCATGATAGGTGCATGGTCGATGGAGTAATATTCTACCTTGTCAAGAATCTCCAGCGTATTGCTCAACGCTTCGGGAACGTCGGCAAAGAGTTCGTTCATCTCTTCGCGTGTTTTCATCCATTCCTGTTTGGTATAAAGCATACGGCTAGGATCATCCAAATCCTTACCGGTACTCAAACAGATCAAACGGTCGTGCGCTTCCGCATTCTCTTCATCTACAAAGTGAACATCATTCGTACAAATCAGTTTGACATTGAACTTCTTAGCATATTCAATCAGATATTTGTTCACATTTACCTGCAACGGATAACATTCGTGATTGGCACGGGGAACAGTCGCTTTATGACGCTGCATCTCCAAATAATAATCATCCCCGAACAGGTTCTTATACCATTGAATTGCTTCTTCGGCTTCTGCAAATTGCCCGGCAGTAATCCGCTTCGGCACTTCACCACCGAGACAGGCCGAACAAACAATAAGTCCTTCGTGATATTTTTCCAGTTCGCTACGGTCAGTACGCGGGCGCATATAATATCCGCGTGTCCATGCGTGCGATACTAATTTAATAAGATTATGATAACCTTTTTCATTCTTAGCCAATACAATCAAGTGATAACCACTTTGGTCGGGCTTACCCTCTTTTAAGTCCATAGTGCGGCGCGCAACATACATTTCACAACCGATGACAGGTTTGAAAAGCTTGTTTTCCGCTTCCACTATCTTAGCTTTGCAGGCAGCAATCTCCGCTTCTTTATCCGCACATTCTATCGTACCGGCCTCAATTCCTGCAATTCGCTTCTTCAGTCTTTGACTTCACCTTTCGGACCGCTGTTCTTTTTATTAACGTAGTTCGTAAATTCCTTAATACCGAACATATTTCCATGATCGGTCACGGCAATACCCTTCATCCCATTTTGCATGGCTTTATCGACCAGACGAGCTACACTAGCCTGACCATCCAACAGAGAATATTGAGTATGGACATGTAAATGAACGAAATCCTGCATAATGATAAGTAGTTAATTTGAAGGCATAAAATTACTACCTCTTGGGTTATAAACAAAAATAATCCTCAAAAAGTTATCAACATTCGCATTTCTATGCTCATTTACTTGCTGATTTTTTAAATTAAGTATATTTTTGCAGACAATATCATTAAACAGCATTCATGGGCCGACTAAAGAAATTGAAGAAAATACGTATTCACCGCGAAGGAACACATATATTATGGGCAAGCTTTTTGCTATTGCTATTGATTAATGCAGCTCTTTATTGGGGAATCGATTGCAAAATACCTTTTTATGTGGTAGCAGTAGCGAGTATAGCAGTCTATCTGCTGATGGTGAATTTCTTTCGATGTCCGATCCGTCTCTTCGGACAGGACACTGAAAGATTGTCGTAGCACCCGCCGATGGAAAAATCGTCGTCATCGAAGAAGTGGATGAAAACGAATATTTCCATGACCGCCGCTTAATGGTATCTATTTTCATGAGCATCGTGAATGTACACGCCAACTGGTATCCGGTAGATGGTACTATTAAAAAGGTAGCGCATCATAATGGCAATTTTATGAAAGCATGGCTGCCGAAAGCCAGCACAGAAAACGAACGTTCTACGGTAGTGATCGAAACTCCGGAAGGAGTGGAAATACTCACCCGGCAAATCGCCGGAGCAGTGGCACGCCGTATTGTCACCTACGCTGAAGTAGGAGAAGAATGTTATATTGACGAACACATGGGATTTATCAAATTCGGTTCCCGCGTGGATGTGTATTTACCCATTGGCACGGAGATTTGTGTCAAAATGGGACAATTAACGACCGGTAACCAAACGGTTATCGCCAAACTCAAATAATTCTGTCACAATGACAAACGTTATTAAAAATAGTATTCCGAATACCGTAACCTGCCTGAACCTTTTCTCCGGTTGTATTGCTTGCGTCATGGCTTTTGAAGCAAAATATGAACTGGCTCTACTTTTCATCGCTTTAAGTTCTATTTTTGATTTCTTTGATGGATTGTTGGCTCGTGCACTCAATGCACATTCCATTATCGGAAAAGATCTGGATTCATTGGCAGATGATGTCAGCTTCGGAGTTGCTCCCTCACTGATCGTATTCTCCTTGTTCAAAGAAATGTACTATCCGGCAAATATGGAGTTCATCGCTCCTTATCTACCTATTTGGCATTCTTGATTTCTGTTTTTCTGCCTTGCGCCTGGCTAAATTCAACAATGACACACGGCAGACCAGCTCTTTTGTCGGACTCCCAGTACCAGCCAATGCTCTGTTTTGGGGCTCATTAGTGGCAGGGGCACATGACTTCCTGATATCAGACAACTGCCATCCTGTCTACCTTCTTATACTTGTCTGTCTGTTTTCCGGATTACTGGTATCAGAAATACCGATGTTTTCTTTGAAATTTAAAAACCTGTCATGGAATGACAACAAAATAAGTTTTATATTCCTGATTATCTGCATTCCTCTTCTTCTACTTCTTGGAATTAGCAGTTTTGCCGCCATTATTGTATGGTATATTTTACTTTCACTTTTTACAAGAAAAAGTAAATAAACAATCTCTTGGCACGTTTGTTGTACTATGAGTTTTATCAAAGTAACAACATAAAAATCATAGTCCGATGCATATACTTTTATTCATACTCATTTTTATCATTGCCATTTTCGTATTTGGCCTTTCTATTGTCGGCTTCATATTAAGAACGATTTTCGGATTAGGACGTAGTTCATCTTCATCCCGCCCGAAACAAACGGAATCAGGACGTACAAGCCAACAAAGCTATAACCAAACGAATCGCCGTTCAAATGATGATGAAGAAGAAATATATTCCGAGAATGTTCCGGAGAAAAGACATAAAAAAATATTCACTCAGGATGATGGCGAATATGTAGATTTTGAGGAAATCAAATAGCCATTACACTGCTTTCATTTCCGTTTCGCTGCAAAGAACTCTTTCATTAGTGCAGCGCATTCGTCAGCCATTATCCCTTTTACAACCACTGTTTTAGGATGTAGAGCCGAACCGGCATATTTCTGATAGCCGCGTTTTTTCATCTTCGGCACCAAACACAAGCTTGCCTGTTTGCGCCCAAGCAATAGCCCCTGCGCACATCACGCAAGGCTCAACGGTGACATACAGGGTACATTCGTTCAAATACTTACCACCAAGCACGTTGGCAGCAGCCGTAATAGCCTGCATCTCGGCATGAGCCGTTACATCATTCAATGTTTCTGTGAGATTATGGGCACGCGCAATAATCCGCTCTTTACAAACCACGACAGCTCCAACGGGAACTTCTCCCCGCTCGGCAGCCTTACCTGCTCTATCAAAGCTTGTTTCATGAAGTAATATCGTCCAGCATTCCCCTCTTTAATTTTAATTTTCAACTATCGCCTCATATCATGTCACCAAAAGGGTGGATAATCTTCTTCCATATTCTTATGGATAAACATGAGAATTGTTTCACGAAGCCAACGTGACTTGTTCGTTATCTTATATTTCTCAAGATAACGATCTACAATCAGCTGTTCTTCGTCGCTCAATAAAATGCTCATCCGTCGTTCCCTTTTGGTACATTCGACATGCATTTTCAGGCACTTCTTACTCCTTTTTCTCATATCTTCTGCAAAATTACTTTTACTTCTGTAAAAACAAAGAATAAAAGCAGTAAATTTGCAAAAAAAGATGGCTGAACATAATGATTTAGGAAAATCCGGAGAAAATGCCGCCGTAGCTTATCTTGAGCAGAAAGGTTATCTTATTCGTGACCGGAATTGGAGAAGAGGACATTTCGAACTGGACATTGTAGCTGCAAAAGACAATGAACTAATTGTAGTAGAAGTGAAGACGCGCAGTGACACTCTGTTTGCAGCCCCGGAAGATGCTGTAGATTTACCCAAAATAAAACGTACAGTACGTGCAGCAGATGCCTATATCAGATTGTTTCAGATTGACACTCCTGTACGCTTCGATATCATCACTGTAGTAGGCAACGACGGGAATTTCAAGGTTGAACACATAGAGGAAGCATTTTATCCTCCTTTATATTAAAGAAAGCTGTGGATTTAGATATTCATCATTATAAAAGCCGTGAAATTCGTGCAATCTGCGCTTTAATTTATGATATAACCAATTATGAAAACATACTATAATTATTAATTCATTATGAATGTAGAAACTGTCAGAGAATACTGCTTGAACAAGAAAGGAGTCACCGAATCTTTTCCTTTCGATGATGTATCACTGGTTGTAAAGGTAATGAACAAGATGTTTGCTCTCATTGACCTGGAAGAAGCTAATCACATCGCACTAAAATGTGAATCCGGAAAAGCAATCGAATTGCGTGAACATTATTCGGGAATTGAAGGGGCTTATCATTTTAATAAAAAGTACTGGAATAGTGTCCGCTTTGACAGTGACGTAGACGATAAATTGATGAAAGAGCTTATTGACCACTCTTATGATGAGGTAATCAAGAAATTTACTAAAAAGTTACGCGCAGAATATGATGCCCTCCCCTGATACATTCCCGGTTCCATTGATTCATATCAACGAGACGAACTCTACCAACAATTATCTGCAATCTCTCTGTTCTGAACAGAAAGTGGAGGAACTAACTGTCGTTGTCGCCGATTTTCAAACTTCCGGTCGGGGACAGCGTGGAAATTCGTGGGAATCAGATCCTGGCAAGAATCTTCTTTTCAGCACCGTTATCTTCCCCGAGTTTTTGGAAGCACGACGTCAGTTTCTTATTTCACAAGTTATCTCTTTAGCCATTAAAGAAGAATTAGATACTTATACCACCGACATTTCTATCAAATGGCCGAATGATATTTATTGGAAAGAAAAAAAAATATGTGGGATGTTGATAGAAAACGATCTAATGGGGCGGAATATCAGTCAGAGCATTGTAGGAATCGGAATCAATATTAACCAGGAAGCATTTCACGGCGCAGCTCCCAATCCTGTTTCGATTTATCAAATCACAGGAAAGCAATATGATATTTTTGAGATACTGAAAAATATCATGCTACGCATCCAGTCTTATTATTGCCAGCTTAAAAAGGATGATACAACATCAATCGTTACCCGATATACAGAATCGCTTTTCAGAAAGGACGGGATGCATCGATACAAAGATGCTGACGGAGAGTTCCTTGCACAGATTGTATGTGTAGAGCCCGAAGGAAAATTAATTTTGGAAGATGAGATACAGACAAAAAGAGGCTATATGTTTAAAGAAGTGGAATATTTATTGAAATAAGTAATATACAAACTGATTAAAACATTATCTTTGAAGCCGATGTTCTATATAAAACTCTCTCATTTATGAAAACTAGATTAATATTCCTGCTTCCATTACTATGGATGCTAATAGGTTGTAGTGATTCAAATTCTGATTCAGCAACTCTAGAAATTTCCCAATCTACATTTGATAATATTAATTCGGAAGGAAGTATTATAAAAGTATCTGTTACATGCAATTCTACTTGGAGGACGATCAGTAATCAAAGTTGGTGTATTCCAAACCTGCAAAATGGTAGTAATGACGGAGAACTCGTTTTGACCATACATGCCAATACCACTTCCAAAGAAAGAAGTGCGACTGTTACCATTATAGCAAAAAAAACAAATAAAACTATTAAAATAACCCAATCCCCTTCTACAAGTACAACTGGCGAACATCATTACAGACTACCCGTTATATTCCACGTCCTTTATGAAGACCCTGATAATAGAAAGCAATACGTAGATGAAGGGCGCCTTGCTCAAATCATTAACGCTTGTAATTTGCGATATAAAAATAAAATGTATCAAAACGCAAGCCATAATATTAGTCAGGATATGAATCTTGAATTTGTTATGGCAACAGAAAAGCCGGATGGAACTACTTTAGAGGAAGCTGGTGTTGAACGAATAAAATGGGAAACAACCCTTCCTATGTCTTGCGAACAATTTATGGATGGAGAAGATAAAAGTCAAGCTAAGAAATATGCGAAAATGCTATGGAATCCTAAAGTATATATCAATATCTTTGTATACCCATTTAGCGAAAAAATATTTTAGGAATTGCACATTTACCTTATTATTTATCATCATATCCGTTAGAGGCTTAAACAAAGGAGATTATTTCTTAAGCCATGAAGTGGAATATCCTCACTGCGTCTCTATTAATAGTAATTATATTTATGTAAACAGTAATAATGAATACTACTACACGACCGATGTTTACAATACTCTCGCACATGAATTAGGACATTATCTTGGACTACATCATGCTTTCTCTGAGGATGGAGATAATACAGATTTGTGTGAAGATACTGATTATTGTACAGATACTCCGACTTACAACATTACTAAATATACAGAGTGGATTAATGGTATAGATAATCCAGATAAGTATTCCTTTGATGAGTTGTGTACAAGAACAAACTGTGAAGGCAGTACCTTTATTTCTCACAATATCATGGACTATGCTTTTTGTTATTCAGACCAATTTACATTCCAGCAACGCAAGCGTATCCGCCACGTATTATCTTACAGTCCTCTTATTCCCGGAGTAAAAAATACACATCAACAGATACCCGCTCATTAAGCTGTGATGAACAGCCACCTATACAATTTAGATATTAGTATTTGAATAAGCTAAAAGAGGTGAACCGCTTAGCGATTCACCTCTTTTTCTATCCTCAATATCTTATCCAATGTCTTTTGAGCTTCTGTTGATGGAAAACGCAAAATAACTTTCTGCAAAGAGTTACGCGCTTTCTCATACCGGGTAGTGAACAACTTCGATAATCCATCCCGGTAGCGGGCATACTGCATTTTAGTGGGAGAAGAAAGTTTTTTATAATCCGTCTCTAACTTTTTTTTCTCCTGTTCTGCTGTCAAATAATAATAGTTTCCTAAAAAGATATTAGCCGCCAGATTATCCGCCTCAAGTTGCAATATTTTTTCGTACATACGCAAAGCATCTTTCTCCTGCCCACGACATACCTGCATTTCTGCGCAAGCTTCCAAACAATCTACATTATTAGGAGTCTTTTGCAGTAATTCCTTGTAAAATAAATAGGCTTTGTCGTAATTCCGATTCTTTTTATAGGCAAGCGCTAATTCTGTAGCCAGTTTGGAGCTAATTTCACTATTCTTGTCTACATTCGTCCAATAATACATTTCCGTACGGTCTATATTCAGAGCGATAGTCTGCCGGAAATAGCTCACAGCCTGCCCATTCTGCCTGCCTCAATGGCAGCAGACACTTTTTGTAACATCTCATCAACCGACTGCGCATTCAGTACCAGCGGCAAATGAAAATAAAGAGATAAAGAAAAATAGTTAAGGTCCTCATAATCCATCTGATTGCTATTTAGTTCGTGAACACACAAGATACAAATAAAAAAGTAAAAAATGTACCTTTGTTCGCGAAAAGAACAATCAAATTGATAAAAGTGTTTTTATACAATGACAGAATAAAAAAAAATCCTCCGTAAACAGACGAATATTACAGATAGCCATCCCATCGATTATATCGAATATTACCGTTCCGCTACTGGGACTTATCGATGTCACGATTGTAGGACATCTCGGTTCTCCGGCGTACATTGGAGCCATTGCAGTAGGGGGAATGTTATTCAATATTATCTACTGGATTTTTGGATTCCTGCGCATGGGAACAAGCGGAATGACTTCACAAGCGTACGGTCAGCATGATTTAAACGAAATCACCCGGTTACTACTACGTTCTGTTGGAGTAGGATTATTTATAGCACTTTGCCTGTTGATACTCCAATACCCTATTCTGAAACTGGCATTTACACTGATACAAACCACACCGGAGGTCAAGCAACTGGCAACAACCTATTTCTACATCTGCATTTGGGGAGCCCCAGCCACATTAGGGCTTTATGGATTCGCCGGCTGGTTTATCGGGATGCAGAATTCACGCTTTCCCATGTATATCGCTATCACTCAAAATATTGTCAACATTGTAGCCAGTCTATGTTTTGTCTACTTATTGGACATGAAAGTAGCAGGAGTGGCAACAGGGACTTTAATTGCCCAATATGCAGGTTTCTTCATGGCTATTTTGTTATACATGCGTTACTATAGTGTGCTTAAAAAACGAATCATATGGAAAGAAATCATACAGAAACAAGCCATGTACCGTTTCTTTCAAGTCAACCGGGACATATTCTTCCGTACCCTCTGCCTTGTTATAGTCACTATGTTTTTTACCTCTGCAGGAGCCGCCCAAGGAGAAATCGTATTAGCCGTAAACACCTTGCTCATGCAATTATTTACTTTGTTTTCGTACATTATGGACGGATTTGCTTATGCCGGTGAAGCACTAGCCGGCCGTTACATTGGTGCCAAAAACCAAACAGGCTTACGTAACACAGTACATCATCTTTTCTATTGGGGATTCGGTCTTTCACTGGTATTCACGATTCTCTATGCAGCTGGCGGAAAAGAATTCCTGGGATTACTAACCAATGACACTTCAGTAATCAGCGCTTCAGACACTTATTTTTACTGGGCACTCATTATTCCGTTAGCCGGTTTCTCCGCTTTCTTATGGGATGGCATTTTTATCGGTGCCACTGCTACCCGGCAGATGCTTTACTCCATGTTAGTTGCCTCTGCCAGCTTCTTTGGAGTCTATTACGCTTTCCATCCCCTTTTAGGAAATCATGCCCTGTGGCTGGCTTTTCTCGTTTATCTTTCATTGCGGGGAATTGTACAAACCCTTTTGGGAAGACAAATAATGAAAAAAGTAATCGCATCCCGGTGAGGCTATCCGATAAATTATCTCTATATTTGCGGCAAACAATAAAAAGCAAAAGGTATGGCAAAGTATAAAAGAATCTTACTAAAGCTTAGTGGAGAGAGCTTAATGGGCGAAAAGCAATATGGCATTGATGAAAAAAGACTGGCAGAATATGCTGAACAAATCAAAGAAATCCACCAGCAAGGGGTACAGATTGGTATCGTTATCGGAGGAGGCAATATATTTCGCGGACTAAGCGGAGCCAATAAAGGTTTTGATCGTGTGAAAGGAGACCAAATGGGAATGTTGGCTACCGTAATCAACAGTCTCGCTCTAAGTTCTGCTCTTGTGGCTACCGGCGTAAAGGCACGTGTGTTGACAGCAGTCCGGATGGACCTATCGGTGAATTCTACAGTAAATGGAAAGCTATCGAATGTATGGAGAACGGCGAAGTAGTCATTATGTCCGCTGGAACGGGAAATCCTTTCTTTACTACTGACACCGGTTCTTCACTTAGAGGCATAGAAATCGAAGCAGACGTTATGCTGAAAGGTACTCGTGTAGATGGTATTTACACAGCTGACCCCGAAAAAGATCCTACCGCTACCAAATTCGATGATATTACATACGATGAGGTACTGAAACGTGGTTTGAAAGTCATGGATTTGACAGCGACTTGTATGTGTAAAGAAAACAATCTGCCAATCGTCGTATTTGATATGGACACAGTAGGCAACTTAAAGAAGGTTATCAGTGGAGAAGAGATAGGTACGTTAGTACATAACTAATATTTCACTACCGATATTCATTTGTCTATCAGATGATACTCTACTCTGATAAAACATTGATTATTCATTAAAAAATAAGAAGTGCGAATTTTGCAGTATAGCTTTAACCAAAACTAATCCTGTAAAATTCGCACTTTGTTTTTCCTCTCAAATATTATATAGAAACAAACACCTATTTATCAAAATACTGAATCAAATCATACGCATTAAAATTCAATTCGCGGGCAAAGAAAGATAGATAAGGAAAGAGTTGATAAGAATTATCATAAAGACCTTTATTAGCAGGTTTCGACGAATTGTCCGTACCATCATCATCCTGGTATTTGAACCAATGCCATCCGATACAATTCTTAGCTTCAAGCAATCCTAATGTAAAATGCTGATAAGCATAAGCTCTCTCGTTTTGTGTAGGGACAGAATATCCGGCTCCCGACTGGTTATTCAGATCAGAATCCTCCACCCCTTTCGTATAAAACTCACTTACAAGAAACGGTTTGTCCGCCCAATTAGCCCAATCAGCAATCGCTGTTGTCAGTTCAGGACTCCAACGGCTATAATAGTTGATAGAAATAACATCACAATATTTTCCGGCAGCTCTCACTACTCCTTCCATATATTTAGGAGTTCCATGTAATCTTGTTCCCAGATAAAGCAACTTATCATCTACTTTCTTCACTGCCTCTTTCACTGCTTTATAATATTTCTCTGCTACAATCCCGGCAAACTCATTATTCAAGTCATCCGTCACATTTTGCGTACCTTTAGAATCCATAAAAGCTTTCGCCGCAACATAAGCCGGATCACTTGAGTTACTGATAGCCAGAAAACGATCTAAAATCCGAGAACTGTTTGAAGAGAAGTTTATCTCATTATCAGAAAAGAAACCTAACACATTAGGATCCCGCAAATAATCTGCGAAAGCACTACCTGCCAAATATGATTCACACCATTCACTCCATCCATTATAAAACACAAGACCTGCCGCGTTATCATCGCTTCCTCCGGGATAACTATAAGACTTCGCACTCTTGAACTGGCTTAGAAAAGCAAATGAAGGCGCCAAAGTTAACGGACTGCTCGGATTGGAAGCATTATGAGTCTGAATCAGTGAATAAGTTCCTGTGCAGAAAGCACCTGTACCGTGAAAGCCGATCTCACTCAATTCACGTTGAGTAATAGATAACCATTTCTCATCAGTTCCAAACCTGCTATTCCAGGCCGTTTTATTACGACTGGAAGTTCCCTTACGCAAAGAAGTCGCACTACGTTCCAGATGCAGACAACCTTCCGGATCAACCAACCACCAACGTCCGTCTATTTTCTTCGTATAAAATCTTCCCGTAGCCGCCTGTTTCGGAAGCGTAGTCGAACTTCCGTATTTATTAACCGACTCCTGATACGCTTTCAACGTTTTAATAGCCGGTTTATACCCGTCCATATACGCAATAATACGTGTATTCTCTGTTTTCCAACTGGATATAGGCGGATAAGCACTGGAATACTTAACACTGATAGGGCGATACATATTGGCATTTAATGACGGAGTATACATCACAGAAGCTCCGGGAGCAGGCAAATCCTCCGGATATTCCGACTCTACATCTCCCCCTCCCATCACTATGTCAGGAGGCATAAAATTAGGATCTTTATCATCATCATCCGTACAAGACACCATAGGAATAGAACTTATAAACAGAAAAGTTCCCAATATAAATAGTTTTTTCATGGTATGTATTTTATTTATTATTAGTTGATTGTTGGTCAAACCAGTCAGCCAAACGATAAGCGTTGATATTCAATTCTTTCATAGCATCGGCCAACGGTTTATAAAGATTGTATTCATTATCTACCAGCCTTTGTTAGAGTCCAGATTCGAAGGATCTACCCTTTTGCCGTCGGATCATTATCCTGATAACGGAACCAATGCCATCCGACACAATTCCCACTTTCCAATAATCCTAAAACAAAATGCTGGTAGGCATATCCACGTTCCTGCTGGGTTTGAACGGTAAAACCTGCCCCTGTTGTGTTTGCCAGCCCGGAATCCATTCCTTTCGTATAAAATTCCGTGATGATGAAAGGTTTTTGAGCCCATTCGCCCCAATGCTTCATGGTCTTCTCACTCGGTGTCCATGCACCATAGTAGTTAATAGCAACGACATCACAATACCTGCCTGCCGCTTCCACAATCTGGCGGATAAACTTAGGTTTTCCATGTAGACGACTACCTAAATAAAGGTGATTGGGATCATACTTCCGAATCGCTTCCGACACCACTTTATAGTATCGTTCCGCTACTACCCCCGCAAACTCTTCCCGATGTTCGTCCGTAATTTGCTGCAAGGTAATACCCTGCTGTTTCAACCAGGATTCTGCATACAATCTTCCCGGATCATTGGGATTCTTCAAAGTCAGATACCCCTCCAGATTCTTCGGCCCGAACGGCAGTTCATTATCCGAAAAATAGCCGATGATATTTTTATCCGTTTTATTTGCGACCAGTTTTTGTGCCATCTCATCGCAATAGGTTTCGAACTCCGGGTCAAAAACGAAAATACACTGATTAGGATATCCCGTATTACCAGGTAACTGATAAGTTCCTCCTCGTTTCTTCCCATATCCACTCATCAGGTTCAGAATGATTGAGCGAGTCAGTACCTCCTTGTGAGAGGCATTGTAAGAGGCAATAGCTTCTTCATTACTCCAGGAGCCGGCCCCGGAAAAGCCCAGCGAATGAATCATCCGTGCCGTTCCTTCGATCCATTTTTCCTCCGTACCGAATTTGTCCAGCATTGCTTGTTTATTGCGTTCGGAAGTACCTAAACGTACTCCTACCACCACTTTCTGCAAATGCCGATACCCATCGGGATCAATCATCCACCATCGATCTCTAATACGTTCTACCCTGAAAAATCCTGTAGCCCGATACCTGGGAGCATCCAGATCACTTCCATACTTATTCACACGTACTTTACCAGTAGGTTTGAACCCATCCAATTGAGCAATAGTACGGGTATCATACTCTTTCCAAGGCAGTTTTTTCTGTCCTTTCACCCACGGACGGGCAGTGACCTTAAATGTACGTCCCTGGGCATAACCAAACTGGGATAACAGCAGTAAAAACAATATAACTATACTATTTTCATCATCTAATATTCTTTTACGATTCGTATTGCATTTAAAATGGGCACAGACTCCACCGCTCCAAAACGAACGACAAGCCCCTTTCCTTGTGAAACCGGAACAATATATTTCTTAATAACCGCACGTTCGGAACCGTATTCTTCTGCAATATTCAGTTGTTTGGCAACAGATACTCCATTTATATCCACAGAAAATACCCGGTTAATATAGTCCTCCCTCACCACATCATTTCCTAAATTATACACCAAAGCCTCTCTTTTATTTTCAGAAGTAAGTTCTGTCCAATATAAATATACAGCATAAACACCATCCGGTACATCTGCCTTAAAAGCTTCAATACCTACTCGCTGTGTCTGGAAGACAGGATCCTGATCCGTCCCCAGTATATCTGTATCGCTGGCAGGCAAAGAGCCATAACGAGTTTTGTTCGGAGCCACTTCCCCACCAATATATCCCCATGAACCTTCTGCATAAGCCTGTTCGGGTATCCAGCACATCTCTGCTATCCGGTCCTCAAAATAGCGTCGAGCACCCAGTAGTACATTGATTTCCGTAAAGCAATTCTTCACATTGACACATTTAAAATCACAAACATACTGGTCACGATATTCACGTCCCTCCTTTTCAATCACAGCATCCACCACATTCTTTCCGTTTACAAAAGGAATGTCCACGGAAACCACCTTATCTGCTACCGGATATACTCCCAAACTTTTTCCATTTAAAAAGACCTCCACCTTATCCGCGTTAGTATAAACTTTCAGCGGTTGCGTACAACTCTTTCCATCCCGACTGGCTCCTGCCCTATTCTTCCAAGATTTAGAAGCAATATGCAGGACAGGTGACTCTTTCAGATAAGCCTGATAAAGATAATATCCATCCTTACGTTCTCTATCCGTACTTACCAACCCTTTATTGTTCACATGAGGCATGGCATTTCTTCTGGCTTCGGAATAAAAATCATTCAAATTCCAGACCATAGCCCCCACTATATAATCCCTTTTTAGAATTTCAGGCAAATAATGTTCATGATAGACAGAGCCAAACTCACAACTAAAATCAAACCGCACCGGCGAAAAAGAGTGAATACGAGTATCTACATCCGCCCCATATTCGGTAATAAGCAACGGTTTATGAGGAAACTCCTTGTGAAGTTCTTCCAGTTTCTCTTCAAATCCGCCCAAATTACCACCATACCATCCATTATAAAGATTAAATCCCAATAACATCGGCAATTCAGTAATCCCTGCTTCCTGATAGATTTGGGAAGCAGAATGACAAGGCAACATGGTATAGCGTTCCGAGTCCAGACTTCTGATCTGTGCCTCAACAGCCGAAGCTATTTGATGAAGAAACTTCATATATTCCGCCCGTTCTTTCTTGTTGTCAGGATTAAAGGGAGGACGCAAAAGCACTTCATTCATGTAAGCCCAAATGATGACAGACGGATAATTATAGTTCTGACAAACCATTTCCGTAGCCTGTTCCACACAGTTGTCCATAAACGCCTTACTTTGAGTAATAGCATTTACAATCGGAATTTCAACCGAAGTCAACAGCCCCAACTTATCACACATCTGCATCACAACCGGATCTTGCGGATAATGAGCCACTCGCAGGAAATTACTTCCCATATCCTTACTCAACTGTATATCCCGGATATGCATTTCATCCCGCAAGGCATTCCCCATTCCTTTGTAATCCTGATGCCGGCTGGTACCAATCAATTTCCGATATTTCCCGTTCAGGAAAAAACCTTTCTCCGCATCAAAATGATATTCACGGATTCCCAGCGGATTAACAACGCAATCGAGAACTTCTCCCTTTTTATTCTTCAAACGGCTATACACCTTATATAAATAAGGAGAATCAACATCCCACCGTTTGGGTTGCGCAATAGTCATCAACGCTTCAAAGGCTACATTCTTCTCTCCTGCCTTCACATTCACTTTCTTTGCGGAAAGTGCCACTCTATTACCGTCTGCATCCAAAATCTCCGTTTCAAGAATCAATGCCTGATTACTTTTCAAAGCATTGGACAAGAATGTTTTTGCACACACTTCTGCTTGAGCATCTGTTATCCCAACAGTTTTGAGATATACTCCACTGGAAGCATAATGAGTGGTAGACAGTTGCACGGGCGAAGTATACACCAGATAAACATCCCGATAAAGTCCGCCGAAGAAAGTGAAATCCGCCGAAAGAGGAGCAATATCCGGATTATAAGAGTTGTCAACACTCACTGCCACCAGATTGCGTCCGGTATGAACATAGTCAGTCACATCAAACGTAAAAGCAGAATAACCACCTTTATGATTCCCTACCAACTTTCCATTCACAAATACATTTGTCTCCTGATTGGCTCCTTCAAAACAAAGATAAACTCTTTGACCTGCAATCAGTTCCTCCACTGTCACGGCTTTCCTGTACCAGCCTTTTCCCCGGAAATAACCGGGGATTTCATCTTCTGCATCTTTTGCATTCCAAGTATGAGGAATGGAAACGTCAGTCCAACCGGACACATCAAAGTCAGCAGCGAACGCTTCTCCCTCAAAGAGGGAGAACTTCCAGCCATCGTTGATCGTTTGCGTCACACGCTGACCGCAGACCGTGCCGGCAACAATCAATAACAAGCAGGCTAAGATTATTTTTCTATATACCTTATACATACCTAATACCATTATTTCGAGATTGAACGAACTGCACGAATATATCTTAAAGAACTCTTTTTAGAGGTTGCACTGCTCCAAGATATAGGCTTTCCAAAACGTACATAAAATCCATTCACACCATTCGAAGCCTCACGACAAGCCCAATATGTATCTCCTGTAGAAGATGACGCAGCCTCATTCATAATAGTTCCTCCCGCATTGCTGACAACCCGATCCCATGCTGCACGATTGGCTTTTTCAAAATCAGTAATCGCATTCGGATTATCATTTGTTGCATTTGCTACAGTGGTCCCATTATATGTTTCAAACATTTGTTCCAAGTCTTTTCTCCCCGACCAATACCAACCTGTCCCCTTGTCCATACAGAACTTAATGGCAGGCATTTCCGATGCATTTGGTAATGCAGCCAACGCCATAGTATTAGTATATCCATCATCTCCGGATAAATCCACTCCGGTAGAAGCCGGAGTGCCTGCTGTAGACCATGCCAAATTCTCTCTGTCCAACGACATAATCTTAGCCTTACCACGATTAGTTCCATCTACCCAGAACACAATGCCTCCTTTTAACGAACCATTATCCGCAATTACCTGTCCCACCGCAAACTCGGAACTTAAAAGTCCTCTCTGTGTAATCGTGACCTCTTGTTTAGGCGCATTCGCTCCGCTTCCGGCTGTTACCGTAGCAGTCGTTACCCGGCTAGAACTATTCAGATTGGGAGATAAAGTCCAAAAATAAAGAGTTTTACTTGTTACATCAACATACGCTTTCACCCAAGATTCATCAGTGATATTTATTGCAAATTCCGTCTCATCAGAAATCATTGTGATTACCTCTGATTTTGCTACCGCATCAGGCGTAATAGTCACCGTATTGGTACTCAATTCGAGGGAAGTGTCTCCCTCGGCAGCTACATTTTGATTCACTGTTACCTCCACTGCTTTTGCGGCTGCGCCAGTACCGGCTGTTATTGTAGCAATTGTCGTACGAATATTACCAGTGGTATTTTTTGATTTTGCCTTGAACGTAACTGTTGTGCCTGAAATAGTATATGAAAGCCAGGAATCATCTGCCAACACCACGCTGAATACACTCTTATTGGATGTCAACGTAACATTTGCTTCCGCTTCGTTAGCACCTTCCAATGTCACAGGATTGGGAGCAACCGTCAGAGTTGCCGGCTCTTCAGGATAAGTATAATCACCAATTGTGCGCATACATCTCACAAAACGGTTGGTAGCTGTTTTATTTCCTGCATCAGCACCAGACTTTCCGAAACGTACCCAATAAGCCTTATCCCCTGCTGCATTTTCCGTACTCGACCAATAGCTTTCCCCATTGCCCGAACCGGCAGCCTCGTTTATCACATCACCCTGCAAATCGGTCAACATCTTATCAAATGCCGCACGTGCCGCTTTCTCAACTTCCGTCAACTTATCAGGTACAACCGAAGCAAAATCCGGATCAGCATGTCCAATACCGTTGTAAACATCAAACAACTCCCATAACTCATCACGTGCAGGCAGATACCATCCCTCACCCAGCGACTGACAGTATGCCACTGCATCATTTGCAGCAGGAGCAGTAAACAAAGCCGTATTGGCATATCCATTCACTGTAGAAAGCGCATTATGAGACATCACAGAAGCCTCAAAAGGATTTCCTCCCTGACGTTTTACAGATACAGCTTTTCCTACCATCTTGTCCGAAGGATCCACCCAGAAAATCATACCGATACCATCATCTACACTTTGTCCTACCTTCAAAGAAAGGTCCGGTTCTTTGGAATCCTGTGTAACCGTCACTTCCACTGTATATGAACCGCAAGTCAGTTTCACGACAGTACTTCTTGCATCCTCACCGTCATTCTGCGTCAAGGCAGTGTATATTACACTTTTAGCGTTTACATCTACAGAAAGCCACTCCGCTTGATATTGAGCAACAACCTGACCGACATTAGTATATAATAGCGATGTGACGGAAGAACCCGCCGCTTTTGCCAGGTTTACTTTTGTATCTTTTACAATTAAATTCAGGCATCACACGTACCGACGCATCATCGACACAGGAAAACAGCCCCAGATTTAAAATCAATAACAGATATATTATTCTTTTCATACTCATTCATGTTTTACAGATAATCAATCGCTTAATACCAATTCTCATTCTGCGGAAAATTCTCTTTCCCCATCAAGTCAATCTGCTCCTGTGGGATAGGCCAACATTCGTGCTTTCCAACTACAAAACTGGTACGACATTCCGCATAATCTTTATCTAAATAAGGATTTTCAGCTTTTGTCTCGCCATAATGCGCTTTCACCCTTTCACCCAAAAGCCCCAAACGTTTTAGTAAAGGCCAACGGACTCCCTCGAAGTTCAGTTCACGGGCATATTCATCCAAAAGAATATCTTGCGTCAGAGGTCCCGCAAATTTGTCATTCCCGGCACGTTCCCATGTTTATTGTAACAGCGCAGAGCATCCGTGCTCATTCCTCCGTCACGGCGCATATACGCTTCTGCCGCCATTAAGTAAGTTTCAGCCAGTCGATAGACAATCAAATCCTTGAATCCCGTTGTCCGGTCCGGATTATCGGCCATAGTCCACTGGTCAAAGTATTTTTTCGACATGAAATGTAACGTCTCACAATAACTGGAACTTTTCGCAAGGGGAATCAATTCTCCATATTTAGGAGAAGTAGGATCATTGTATTTGAAACGGTGTACGAACAATTCATTGTATCGTGTATCTTTAGCCTGATCATACAAACTCAATAAATAGGTATTCGGATAAATACGTCCCCAACCATATCCACCCTGATCGGCCGTATTGATACAACCTGCAATTTTATTGATTCGGGTAGTAGTCTGAATAGAGATACGATGTCCGGCAACCGGAGTTCCGGAACCTCCTCCACCCAAGTTTTGTGAATATTGGAAACTCCACAACACTTCCGGGGATTTCAAATCTGCGCTATTAAATACATTCTCGGCTTTCTTTTCCATCGAGTAGATGCCCTCCTGTTTAAAGATGTCTTCACATTCCTCAATGGCTGTATCCCAATCCGATTCCCACATGGCAACCTGTGCACGGACATGTTTGGCAGTCGCTTTCGTTACCCGTCCATACAATACATTTCCGTTATTTTGAGGAAGCGACCAGTCCAGACCTTTCATTGCATCGTCCAAATCAGTCGTCATCAGTGTCATCAGTTCTTCATGAGAAGCCGGTTTATACTCCCGTTTCAGATTATCGACAGTGGTTGGAGTGACGTTCAGATAAAGGCGGTCAAAGCGTTTCCAAAGTTCAAAATAGCTCCGTCCTCTGAAGAATTTCGCTTCACTCCATGCGTGCAATACATCCCTGTCATCCAGTCCCAAGCTTCTGCCGCTACAATAATTTCATTTGCTTTTCCGATAATCCCATAGTGATGTTTCCAGAACTTATTGACATCTCCAGTACTTGGAGTAAAACTTGTATTCAAACGTCCGATTGAGGTAGAAACACCTGCTCTAAGTATGGCAATATCCGTATTAAAGTCACACATGGTAACGATGTACAGATTAGATTCGTTATTATCCGCTCCACCCGGCAATTCACGTGCCAGGGAATACAATCCTGTAACGGCAGTATTCAACCCTTCGGGAGTAGTGAACAGATAATTATTCGTCACGTCTGTTTTTGATTCCAGATTTAATAAATCCGAGCAGGAAGCGGTCAACATTCCGCAAATGACAAAGGCTGTATATATTAACTTTTTCATAAGGATTCTTTATTTTAGAATGAAACATTGACACCAAACACATATTGTCTGGACTCCGGATAAGACCCTGGAGTCAGTTCGGGACTATAAGATTTAAACTCCGTAAATGTCAGCAAGTTAGTAGCAGTTGCATACAATCGTAATTTATGAATCGGAGTATTCTTCAATAGTCGGGCGGGGAAAGTATATCCCAGTTGTAAGGTGCGTAAACGGATATAAGAAGCATTCTGAATGGCAATGGCACTCAAATATGCAGGTCCGCACTATAAGAAGGACGTGGGAATTTGTTCGAAGGATTGAACGGAGTCCAATAATCCACCTTCACCCCATTCAATTTTCCACGTAAAGAACCACCGGAATTATACTCGTACAAATAACCGTTCTTAATCTTTCTGCCGGAAACTCCATACCAGTCCATGAACAGATCAAATCCTTTCCAGTTCCATGTAGAAGAAAGAGAGAGTGTAAACTTCGGATCTTTACGGATAGGTACCCTGTCATCAGCTGTAATCTTTCCATCCCCGTTGTTATCACGCACCTTGACCATTCCCGGTTCAATAGCGCCACCGTAATTAATCGGACTGTCGGCCACACCGTCATTATCACTATCATAGGTGTTTTTCAGTGTATAAACCAGATTCCCTGTACCATCACGAGTGATATCAAAATCATCATACTGAAAAATTCCATCTATCAGATAATCATAGTATACATTGATCGGTTCTCCGATAATCCACCCCTGTGCTACCTGACTTGCCGGTTTCCCGTTCTCATCGAGAGTATCGTCAATACGGACAATTTCATTCTTATACATGCTGAAATTAGTTCCGAGTGTCCAGGTAAACTCCTTTGTACGTACCACGTCACCATTTAAAGAAAGATCGATACCACTGGATTTCGTCTTTCCCAGATTATCTAGCATGGTAGTATATCCGAGTGACGCATTCAGGGAACGTTTCACCAACAAATCCTTCGTATGAGTATTATAATACTCAACCGTACCATTCAGACGCCCATTGAAGAAACTAAAGTCAACACCAAAGTTAGCTGTTGCAGACTGTTCCCATTTCAGGTTTGGATTAGACAGTTCCTTGCCCGGTAAATATCCCATTTGAAAAACATTTCCAAACTCATATCCTTTATTATCAGCCAGTCCCAAAGTAGTATAATTGCCGATACCGTTCTGATTACCTACAATACCATAACTCACACGCAGTTTCAGGTTATCAATCCACGACACATCTCTTAGGAAACTCTCCTGATTGACACGCCAGGCAAAAGCTGCCGACGGGAAAGTTCCCCATTTATTTTCTTTTCCGAAACGGCTGGAACCGTCACGGCGGACAGCCACGTTCAACAAATAACGATCTAAAAGCGAATATTGCGCCCGAGCCATGAAAGACACCAAGTTATTTTCATTAAACTGACGACGAGGCTTGCCTGTAAATTCACCTTGAGAATGAAGTTCCAGTCTTTATCTACCGGAAGATTCTCAACCGAGTACCCGATAGACTTCGACCCATTATGGTCGACAGACTGAACGCCGGTCAATGTCAACTGGTGTTTCTTGTTCCGGATAGGCACTTTATAGGTCACAATATTCTCAACCAGCCAGTTCTGTGTACGCGATTCGTCAAGAACGGCCGTTCCTCCGCCTCCCGGATATTGGGAATCTTTATAAGAACCGTCTTCAGACGTCTGATTATAAACAGAAGTATTCAGACGATAATTGAATCCCTTGAAAGGTTTCACATCCATAAAAAAGTTCAGGCGGTAATTATCACGGGTTACTTCACGTCCATAATGTTCGGCACGGTACAAAGGATTATAATTTCCTTCCGAGTTGATATATTTTGTATACTTGCCATCCGCATCATATATCTCCGCCAATGGAGAACTGGTAATAAAATCATTAAAGTTACCATCCTCACGATCTTGTTTTGTCATCGCATAAGAAGAATTGATACCGAAACTAATCCATTTGGCTATTTCAAAGTCCAGATTCAGTCTTAAAGAAAACTTCTGATACCCCGATCCGGTAACCACCATTCCTTGTTGGTCAAAGTAGTTGGCACCTGCCGATACTTTGATTTTTTCTGTTCCTCCACGTACACTGACGTCATGATTATGATAGATTGCATTTCTGAACATTTCTTTTTCCCAGTCGATAAACTTTCCGCTGGCCCATACCCGTTGCATCACCTCGTCTTCCAACGCTTCGGCTATAGAAATCTCACGCGCATCAATTATTCCTTTATCATGCGCCTTTGCTTCACGACGAAGCTGCATATATTCTTCGGGAGAGTAGAAATCGAAATTTCTCCAGAGAGATTGAATACCCAGATAGCCATTATAGTTGACTTCCACTTTTCCGGCTTTACCACGCTTGGTAGTCACCAGTACCACACCGTCACTGGCACGTGCACCATAAATAGCCTGCGACGCAGCATCTTTCAGAATTTCAACCGATTCAATATCATCCGCACTCAACGTACTGAACTCTGTTGCACTGGAAGGAGAACCATCTATAATATATAAAGGTGCATTGTCTGCACTGATAGAACGGGAACCACGAATGGTAATCGAAGGAGTCGATCCCGGTCGTCCGGAACTACTCGTTACATTCACACCTGCGGCACGTCCACGTAACATATCAGCCACATTGCCGGCGGGAAATGTTTTCATTTCATCCGCTTTGACCGAAGCTACCGAAGTGGCCACATCACTCTTACGCTGAACTCCATAACCGACAACCACCAATTCATCGAGCATTTTCGACTCTTCCACCATATTCACATTCAGTACCGTTTTCGTACCGACACGTATTTTTGTTCCTTATATCCTATACAAGAAAAAACAAGGGTAGATTTAGCCGAGACACTGATTGAATATTTTCCATTTACATCCGTCACTGTACCGTTAGTAGTCCCCTCCTCCATGATATTAACTCCAGGGATCGGTCCAAGTGCGTCTGTCACCACTCCAGAAACTCTGACGTTTTGAGCACTAACCTCTAAAGAGATAAGAAAGGCTGTCAGGAACACAGCCCATTTAATTACGATGTTTTTCATACTATGTAATAATTTGAATGATTACAGCGCAAAAATCCCAATTATTAATGATTTCGAATAATAGAATCGTCCGTATAAAAGTTCAAATAGTACAAATCTCGTCAGGCAGAAAGTATATAAAACACTATAAATTAAGAGTTTGCATATTTCCGTCTATAAGCAGCCGGAGTAATATCATAAGCATTTTTAAAACACCGGATAAAATAACTTGGATTAGAAAAACCGTAATCAAATGCTATATCAGCAATCAGGGCATTGGGGTCATTCCGCAATTTTTCTGTTGCTTTTTTCAGTCTCAAAGATAAAATAAAGTCATTCGGGGTCTGTCCGGTCAATGCTTTCAATTTGGTGAAAAGCAACGTTCTGCTCATACACATTTCTCGTGCAAAAGTAGCTACGTCAAAGTCTGGGTTATCAATATAAGATTCCACAATCGCCGTAGCATCCATCAACATCTTTTTATCGATCGGATTAAACGGAAGGTCTTCCACTTTAGGTTCGTCGTTTCGAACAAACCGTTGTTGAAGTAGTTTACGAGTCTGAATGATATTGTTGCACCGGGCTACCAATATCTTGATATTAAAAGGTTTGGAGATATAATCATCCGCACCTGTCTGCAAGCCTTCCAAGGTATGTTCTTCCCGGTTGCGGGCTGTCAGCAAGACAACAGGTATATGGCTGGTCTGCAAATTACTTTTCAACTTCTCGCACATTTCCAGTCCGGACATAACAGGCATCATGATGTCACTTACAATCATCTGCGGTTGGAGCGAAGAAGCCCGTTCCAATCCTTCCTGCCCGTCGGCAGCCGTATATACCTCATATATCTGTTCAAAAATCTGCGTCAATACTTTACGCATTTCCGGGTTATCTTCTACAATCAGTATTTTCACCGTTTTATCCGGCTTCACCATTTCCGAGATTTCTTGAGGCTCTATTATATAATGTTCGGCAACGTGCTCGTCTGCGGAGGAAGAGGCTTCCATATTCATATTCGCATCCCGGTGGAGAGTAACGGTAAAAGAGGTAACTCCATTCAGTTCGCTTTCCACTCCAATGGTTCCCTGATGCAACTCTACAATTCCTTTCGCCATCGCCAATCCAATGCCCGATCCTTTGACAGTTCGTGTGGTTGTTGCCGAATCATCCTGCCAAAACCGTTCAAATACATGTTTGATCTTGGATTTATCAATGCCTACCCCCAGGTTGTTGACTGAAATCACAATGTCATTATCTCCTTCCGCTGACAGCTCAACAGAAATCCAGTCACCAGGCTTCGTATACTTAAAAGCGTTGGACAATAAATTATAGAATACTTTCTCTATCTGTGTTTTGTCAATATACAAATCTGCTTCTTTCAGAGTGGAAGAAAAGCGGAGATCTATCTTATTCAGTTGGGCATAACTATAGAAAGAGCCACAAATTTCCTCTATCACCGCCACAATATTCTCTTTAGAAATCTTTAGTTTCAAGTATCCCTGATCCTGCTTACGGATATCAATGACTTCATCCACGAGGTTATTCATCCGGCGGGAATTTTTATAAATATCCAGAATCTTATTATATACTTCAGGAATAATGTCCTTATGCATCAGGAGCATTTCGAGCTGGCTGGATATAAGTGTTAACGGGGTACGGAATTCATGCGATACATTGGTAAAGAAACGCAGTTTGGACTGGTTCACACTTTCGATATACTCTTTTTCCCGTTTCTCGGCCAATAAAGAGTGCCGCAAGGTTTTTCGTATCCAGAACATACGGATAATATAGCCGGCAATAAGGATAGCTGCCAGCACCATCAGCAAAATAAACCATGCCCGCTGATAAACCGGAGCCTCCACTATCAGCTCAAAACTAACGGAAGGTGCTTCCCGACCGTGAACGCCCACCTGGTCGCCACGGACATGGAAAGTATAATGCCCCGGATGAAGATTGGTATAGGTAATCATCGTATTATCGCCCGCCTTCATATATTCGTTATCAAAGCCTTCAAGTTTATATTCCAGACCGATATTAGAAATATTATTCAGGGTGTTACTTGCTATCTCAAAAGTGACGGAAGAATATCTGGGCGGCAATACTAACCGATGTTCATACAATACGGTTTCTTTGATAAGCCCCAACGAATCAAGCGGTTGTATTTCCGTATTATCCACAAGCACCCGTTTTACAAACACGTCATAGTCAACAGACTGTTTGTTCAGCTTTTCCTGGGCGATAGAGACAATACCCGCCAGACCACACACGTAAATATCGTGGTCGGACGCAATATACAGCCCTCCATCATTTACATTATTCAAGGGAAAATCACTCTGTCTGTTATAGTTCTCGAATGTAGTCGTTGCCAGGTTGAATTTAGAGAAACCACCATTGGTTGCCACATAGATAGAACCATCCAAAGGGCTCTCCACCAATCCGGTTATAAATCCATTTTCCAATCCCTGTTTCGCTCCGTATCCCACAAAAGAATCTGTCTTCTTATCAAATAGATAAATTCCCGAGCCTGTCGATCCCAGCCATATACGTCCTTTCTTATCACATAAAATGTGGTTGATGTGATGCTGCGCTGTGCTCTGCGCTATTTGGGAGAAAGGATAACTATGGGCAATGCCCGCTTTGAGGTTGACTCGTATCAGATCAAAAGAGGTAGTCAGCCATAAATCCCCGTCTTTGTCAAACGTCATATCCCAAACCTGCGACAGATGTTTGGCAGCCAACGAAGGGTGTTCGAAATGATGAAGTCGAAGGTGTTTTTTATCCAATACAAGCAATCCTCCCTTGGCAGCTATCAATAAAGAATCGTGGCCGGCAAACTCTATCATTTTCACCAGATTATAGGTCTGTCAACAACTTGTTTTCCTTCCGGAGTATAGTATGTTTCCGAGATAGATTCTATATGTCCGGTCGACAGATTAATCCGGTTGATTCCCTGATAAAGAGAAGCTACCCAAAGATAATCCGGCTCTTTCTCATAATAAAGAGACTTCACTATCTTAAAAGAAAGCTCTTGAGAATAGACCTTTTTTAAAGGGAAAAAGCGTTTGGTATGTTTATCATAATAGTTCAACCCGCTTCCTTCACTTGCAAACCAGATCCGGCCGGAACGGTCTTCGGCAATGGAACTGATAATATAAGAATTCAAATGACCGCCAACAGCCGTAGACGAGCGGTAAAAATGGAAAGCATCATTCGCTACATTATAATATTGGATTCCCTGATAAAAAGTCCCCAACCATAAAGTCCCCGAAGTGTCGTAATGCATCGAAATAATAGAACGTATATCGGCCGCCTCCACATTCAAGTCATATTCATAATCTGTAAACTCTCCGGTAAACAGGTTTAAAGTCTGCAAACCGGCATAGGTTCCGATATACAGGAGACTATCATTAGCTTGCGTCACATGACGCACATTATTATGGTTAATCGTATTTTCAGCTACCTTATTATGCTTGAAATGAGTAAGTTTTCCATCTTCATCCAACCGTATAAGCTCTGTTTCTGGTAGCTATCCAGATACTCCCGTTTCTATCTTCCGTTATTGAATTGACAGCTCCCACATCCATACGCCGGGTGATATGTGCAGACTGGTCGATGCAGTATACACCTTTCGAAGAAGTACCCACCACCACTGTCTGATTCTGACGAACCATGAGACTGTTCATCAATACATCCTCCTCATCCGAAGGAAATGAAAAGAATAACTCGGGCGCCTGGTCGAGGTTGCGATAACGGTAGATTTCCTTTCCGGTAGCTATCCATAATGCATCGTGCGCATAACAGATTCCCGCAACTTCTCCTTCACGCAACACCCTAAAACGATTCAAACGCATATCATAAAGAGTCACGCTCTGCAAACTACGGATAAAGAGCAATCCGGCTTTATTTCCGCAAACCTGCCTGATATTATTGATATTGATGGAATAAGGATTAGCGTTATCCGGTTTGAATACTTCAAACTTACGTCCGTCAAATCGATTCAGCCGTCTTGAGTGCCGATCCACAAAAATCCGAATTCATCCTGATAGAAACAATTGACTGTTTGATGAGAAAGTCCCTGCCTTACGTCCTTAAAGCGCATATTGATATCCTTCGTCACATTTGCCATGCAACAAAGTCCCGATATGAACAGGCAATAAACAACAAGAAATTTAGCTTTGGTCATCTGTGTTTTTCGATAATTCAGATGCAATATTCGGGAAAATCCAAGATATATGCAAGTGTTTATTCAAAAACCTGATTGCCTATTGCCTGCAGACTATTACTCGGGAGGCGTATAACTAATCTCCCTACCGAATAAAATTAATCATCTGACGGTTAATTCTTTTTCGTCTGACTATAGTCAGACGAAAGTTCAACTATAGTCAGACGTAAGTTTAACAGTAGTCAGACGCAAGTTTGACTATAGTCAGACGATTAATTTTATGCATAAACAAGATTAGTTATCTCTTTACCAAGAAATAGTTTTTAGCATACGAAAGATTAAATTATACTATCAACCGCCTAAACACTTGTTTATCATTGGTGAACTGCGTACTTTTGCACGCCATTAAAAAAAGCAAAACAATGACTAACAAAACCAAAGGTTTTATCTATGGAGCAGATTGCCGCTGCGAGCTACGGTATGAATCCTCTTTTTGCACTTCCGCTCTATGCAGCCGGAATGAGTGTCGATACCGTTTTATTCTACCGGTACTTCTTTGCGACAATCGTATTGGGTATTCTGATGAAAATGCAGCATCAGTCTTTTGCACTTCATAAGGCAGACGTTTTGCCCTTAGTCATTATGGGGCTGTTATTCTCTTTTTCATCACTGCTTTTGTTTATGAGCTATAATTATATGGATGCCGGAATTGCTTCAACGATTCTGTTTGTTTATCCGGTGATGGTAGCTGTCATTATGGGAATATTCTTCAAGGAAAAGATTTCCGCCATTACCGTTTTCTCCATCCTGCTGGCACTTTCAGGCATTGCCTTGCTCTATCAGGGAGACGGCAACAAACCGCTATCGACTTTGGGAATTATCTTTGTTCTGTTGTCTTCTCTCTCTTATGCTATATATATAGTAGGTGTAAACCGTTCGACATTGAAAAACCTGCCGACCACGAAACTTACCTTCTATGCCATTTTGTTCGGACTATCGGTTATATCGTCCGTTTAAATTTCTGTACGGAACTGCAAGTAATACCGTCTGCCTGGCTCTGGCCGATGTATTATCACTCGCCATCCTGCCAACTGCCGTATCACTGGTCTGTACCGCACTGGCCATCCATTATATAGGCTCTACACCAACAGCAATATTGGGTGCTCTGGAACCAGTGACAGCTTTATTCTTCGGTGTTCTCCTGTTTCACGAAAAACTGACTCCCCGCTTAATGATGGGTATTTTAATGATTATCACCGCCGTTACCCTGATTATCATTGGCAAGTCACTCATAAAAAAGATGGGTATGCTGTTGCAGATGAACAAAAAATAATATACTTTTGCTACTTAATCAATCAAAATGCAATTTTAAATCTCAAAAAATATGGTAGACGTAAAGACTTGCCTTGACAATGCACAAGAAAAGATGGATATGGCCATCATGTATCTGGAAGAAGCACTGGCACATATCCGCGCCGGAAAAGCGAGTGCACGCTTATTAGATGGTATCCGCGTAGATTCTTACGGAAGTATGGTACCTATCAGCAATGTAGCAGCAATTACTACTCCGGACGCCCGCAGTATCGTGATCAAGCCTTGGGATAAAAGCATGTTCCGTGTCATCGAAAAAGCAATTATCGACTCTGACCTCGGTATCATGCCCGAAAACAATGGAGAAATGATCCGTATCGGCATCCCTCCCCTGACGGAAGAACGCCGTAAACAACTGGCAAAACAGTGTAAAGGAGAAGGCGAAACGGCTAAAGTAAGCGTACGCAACGCGCGTCGTGACGGCATCGACGCACTGAAAAAGGCCGTAAAAGACGGATTGGCAGAAGACGAGCAGAAGAATGCGGAAGCCAAACTGCAAAAATCCATGATAAGTATATCAAACAAATCGATGATATGCTGGCTGAAAAGGATAAAGAAATTATGACCGTCTAAAAAATAATGAAGAATTAAGAATGAAGAATGAGGAATTATAATGCTGTATTATTCAGTTGAAACACAGCCTGAATTCTTCATTCTTCATTTTAATTTATAATTTATATGAAAGGATTAGTAATCAAAAACACGGGTAGTTGGTATCAGGTGAAAACCGATGACGGACAATCTATTGAATGTAAAATCAAAGGGAATTTCCGATTGAAAGGGATTCGCAGTACTAATCCTGTTGCAGTGGGTGATCGTGTCCGAATTATACTTAATCAGGAAGGCACTGCTTTTATCAGTGAAATAGAAGATAGAAAGAACTACATCATCCGCCGTTCATCCAATCTTTCCAAACAATCTCATATCCTTGCTGCCAATCTCGACCAGTGTATGCTGGTGGTAACCATCAATTATCCGGAAACTTCCACTATTTTTATTGATCGTTTTCTTGCATCCGCAGAGGCCTATCGCGTCCCTGTCAAACTGGTATTTAATAAGGTAGATGCTTACGACGAAGATGAGCTCCGCTATCTGGACGCACTTATCAACTTATACACACAAATCGGCTACCCTTGCTTCAAAGTTTCCGCAAAGAACGGCACTGGAGTGGCTGAAATCAAAAAAGCACATGGAAGGCAAGATTACTTTATTTTCCGGACATTCGGGAGTCGGCAAATCGACTCTTATCAATTCCATACTGCCGGGCATAGAAGCCAAGACCGGCGAAATTTCTTCTTACCACAACAAAGGAATGCATACTACTACTTTCTCCGAAATGTTCCCTGTGGAAGGAGATGGCTATATCATCGATACTCCGGGTATCAAGGGCTTCGGCACATTCGATATGGAAGAAGAAGAGATCGGACATTATTTTCCCGAAATATTCAAAATCTCCGCCGACTGTAAATATGGCAACTGTACACATCGTCATGAACCGGGATGTGCCGTACGCAAAGCAGTGGAAGAGCACCTCATCAGCGAATCCCGTTATACCTCTTATCTCAATATGTTGGAAGATAAAGAGGAAGGAAAATATCGGGCTGCTTACTGATTAACTCTTTTTTACTCTTCCTTTCTTTAAACCTTTCCCATCAGGGGAAGTCTAATTTTTGAAGATGTATAATATAATTGCCATATACAATACTAAACCATGAATAAGAAGACTAAATGGGGCATCATTATTCTTGTTGGTGCCGGGATTATCGGTGGAGGAATCTACTCACAATTACCGAAAAAAAACGACGAACTAGCAGCCGCCGACAAAGTGATGGGCAGTAATAAAAAAAGAGGGAAACAAGTTTTAAATGTAAATGCCAAGGTCATAAAACCACAATCTCTGACAGATGAGTTCACCACTACTGGTGTACTTCTACCCGATGAAGAAGTGGATTTATCTTTCGAAACGTCGGGAAAGATTGTAGAAATCAACTTTGAAGAAGGAACAGCCGTAAAGAAAGGCCAATTACTAGCCAAAGTGAATGACAGGCAGTTGCAGGCACAATTGCAAAGGTTGATTTCGCAATTGAAACTGGCAGAAGACCGTGTATTCCGCCAGGACGCTTTATTGAAACGGGATGCTGTCAGTAAAGAAGCCTACGAACAGGTGAAAACGGATTTAGCAACCCTAAATGCCGATATAGAAATTATCAAAGCTAATATTGAACTGACAGAGCTACGTGCTCCGTTTGACGGAGTGATCGGACTTCGCCAAGTCAGTATCGGTACGTATGCGTCTCCGACCACAGTCGTTGCCAAGCTGACAAAAATCGCTCCACTGAAGGTTGAATTTTCCGTTCCGGAACGTTATGCCAAGCAAATCAAAAAGGTACCAATCTCAATTTCAGCGTTGAAGGAACATTGGATGCTTTTGGCGCACAGGTATACGCTGTAGAATCTGCCATCGATCCGAATCTGCATCAATTTACCGCCCGTGCATTATACCCGAATGTCAATCGCACCCTGCTTCCCGGCCGTTATGCCAGTGTACTGTTGAAAAAGGATGAAATACCTAATGCAATAGCCATCCCAACGGAAGCAATAGTGCCGGAAATGGGTAAAGATAAAGTCTATCTGTATAAATCAGGAAAGGCCGAACCGGTGGATATCATTACCGGTATCCGCACCGCATCTGAAGTGCAAGTGATTAGAGGATTGCACGTAGGAGACACAATCATTACTTCAGGAACATTGCAACTCCGTACCGGACTCGCCGTAACACTCGACAATATTGAAGAATGAGAATTTCTGATTTATGAATTCTGATTTATGATTTATAAAGCCAAATAATTTATGATTTATAAGTCAGCAGAATCCAGCAAACATTCAGAAATCAGAAATCAGAATTCAAAAATCAGAAATCTTCAATCCATAACTCAGAAATCATAATTCAGAAATCAGAAATCATAAATCAATGAACATCTCCGAATTAAGTATACGTCGCCCGGTATTAGCCACAGTATTAACGATTATTATCCTCCTTTTCGGATTCATCGGATACAACTATTTGGGTGTCCGCGAATATCCGTCGGTAGATAATCCGATTATTTCTGTCAGCTGCTCTTATCCGGGAGCTAATGCCGACGTTATCGAAAACCAGATAACTGAACCGTTGGAACAGAATATCAACGGTATTCCCGGTATCCGTTCTTTGTCCAGTGTGAGCCAGCAGGGGCAAAGCCGTATCACAGTAGAATTTGAATTGTCCGTCGATCTGGAAACAGCGGCCAACGACGTACGTGACAAGGTTTCACGTGCCCAACGTTATCTGCCTCGCGACTGTGACCCACCGACAGTTTCAAAAGCGGATGCCGATGCCATGCCTATCTTGATGGTTGCCCTTCAAAGTGACAAACGTTCTTTGTTGGAGTTAAGTGAAATAGCGGACCTGACTGTGAAAGAACAATTACAGACTATTTCCGATGTAAGTAGTGTATCTATCTGGGGAGAAAAGCGTTACTCCATGCGCCTTTGGCTCGACCCGGTAAAGATGGCAGGCTACGGTATCACTCCCGTCGATGTTAAAAACGCTGTAGATAACGAAAATGTGGAACTTCCTTCAGGTAGTATCGAAGGAAATACCACCGAGTTAACGATCCGTACACTAGGATTGATGCATACCGCAGATGAATTCAATGACTTGATTGTCAAAGAAGAGAATAACCGTATTGTACGATTCAGTGATATCGGACGTGCTGAACTGGGGCCGGCTGATATTAAGAGTTATATGAAGATGAACGGCGTTCCTATGGTGGGTGTCGTAGTCATTCCACAGCCGGGAGCAACCACATTGAGATTGCGGATGCTGTATACCAACGTATGGAGCAAATGAAAAAAGACTTGCCGGAAGATGTACACTATAACTATGGTTTGATAATACCAAGTTTATCCGTGCGTCTATCAATGAGGTTAAGTCCACTGTATATGAAGCTTTTGTACTCGTAATCATCATTATCTTCCTCTTCCTGCGTGACTGGCGCGTCACGTTGGTACCTTGTATCGTAATCCCTGTTTCGCTTATCGGTGCTTTCTTCGTTATGTATCTGGCAGGATTCTCCATCAATGTGCTTTCCATGCTCGCCATCGTACTATCGGTGGGACTGGTGGTAGATGACGCCATCGTTATGACGGAAAATATCTACATCCGTATAGAGAAAGGAATGGCCCCGAAAGAAGCGGGAATAGAAGGAGCCAAAGAAATTTTCTTTGCCGTTATTTCCACCACTATTACGCTGGTAGCGGTATTCTTCCCTATCGTCTTTATGGATGGAATGACGGGACGATTATTCCGTGAGTTCAGTATCGTTATTTCGGGTTCGGTAATTATATCTTCATTCGCCGCATTGACTTTCACTCCGATGTTGGCAACGAAGTTACTCATTAAACGGGAAAAACAAAGTTGGTTCTATGCAAAAACAGAACCGTTCTTTGAAGGAATGAACCGGCTATACAGCCGTTCGCTTGCCGCTTTTCTTAGCAAACGCTGGATCGCTCTTCCATTTACTTTCATCACCATTTGCCTGATTGGTATTCTGTGGAATGCAGTTCCTGCGGAAATGGCCCCACTTGAAGACCGTTCGCAAATCAGTATCAATACACGAGGAGCGGAAGGCGTCACCTATGAATATATCAGGGATTACACAGAAGACATCAATCACTGGTAGACTCCATTCTGCCTGATGCAGAGGCTGTAACTGCCCGTGTATCCAGCGGTAGCGGAAACGTGCGCATCACGCTGAAGGATATGAATGAACGTAATTATACCCAGATGGATGTGGCAGAGAAAATATCAAAAGCGGTACAGAAGAAAACAATGGCGCGTTCATTCGTACAGCAGCAGTCTTCTTTCGGCGGACGTCGTGGAAGCATGCCTGTACAATATGTACTTCAGGCTACCAATTTGGAAAAGCTGGAAGAAGTGTTGCCCAAGTTTATGGCTAAAGTATATGAGAATCCTGTTTTCCAGATGGCGGACGTTGATTTGAAGTTCAGTAAACCGGAAGCTCGTATTCAGATCAACCGTGACAAGGCCAGTATTATGGGGGTAAGTACCAAAAACATTGCTCAAACGCTGCAATATGGATTAAGTGGACAGCGTATGGGATATTTCTATATGAACGGTAAACAATACGAAATTCTTGGTGAAATCAACCGCCAGCAACGAAATAAACCGGCCGACCTGAAAGCTATTTACGTCCGTAGCAGTAGCGGGGATATGATTCAGCTGGACAACTTGATTGAATTGGAAAGCGGTATTGCACCTCCAAAGTTGTATCGTTATAATCGTTTTGTGTCAGCTACCATCTCTGCGGGATTGGCAGACGGCAAAACAATCGGGCAAGGCTTGGATGAAATGGATAAGATTGCCAAAGAAACATTGGATGACACTTTCCGTACTGCCTGTCGGGAGACTCGAAGGAATATCGTGAAAGTTCTTCCAGTCTGATGTTCGCCTTTATCCTGGCTATCCTTTTGATTTACCTGATTCTGGCAGCCCAGTTTGAAAGTTTCAAAGATCCATTGATTATCATGTTGACAGTGCCGCTGGCTATTGCCGGAGCTTTGGTCTTCATGTATTTCGGAGATATTACGATGAATATTTTCAGTCAGATCGGTATTATCATGCTGATCGGTCTGGTGGCGAAGAACGGTATTCTTATTGTAGAATTTGCCAATCAGAAACAGGAAGCCGGAGAGGATAAAATGAGCGCCATCAAAGATGCTGCCCTTCAACGCCTCCGTCCGATTCTGATGACAAGTGCCTCTACGGTTTTGGGACTTATCCCGCTGGCATTTGCACCGGAGAAGGTTGTAACCAGCGTATTGCCATGGGTACGGCGGTAGTGGGTGGTATGGTCGTATCCACTCTGCTTACGATGTACATTGTACCGGCTATTTACAGTTACATTTCGACTAACCGAATCAAAAAACTACAAGAATGAAACAGAAAGGAATTTGCATGAAACGCATCATTTATATCACCATTGCATGTGCCTTCTTATCAGTCTCTTTTGCAAAGGCACAAGTTCTCACTCTCAAGGAGTGTCTGGAAGAAGGATTGCAAAACAATTACTCTTTACGTATCATCCATAACGAAGAGCAGATCAGCAAAAACAACGCAACGTTGGGAAATGCAGGTTACCTGCCTACACTGGACTTCTCTGCCGGATATACCGGAAACCTGGACAATATTGAGACCAAGGCGCGTGCTACCGGAGAAATAACAAAGAACAACGGAGTCTACGATCAGACAGTTAATGTCGGTCTTAACCTCAACTGGACTATTTTCGACGGATTCAATATCAGTACCACCTACAAACAGTTGAAAGAGCTGGAACGTCAGGGGGAAACCAACACGCGTATTGCCATTGAAGATTTTATCGCTGCCCTGACTTCCGAATACTATAATTTTATCCAGCAGAAGATTCGTCTGAAAAACTTTCATTATGCAATGTCACTTTCCAAAGAGCGCTTGCGCATAGCCGAGGCTAGTCACCTGGTCGGTAAGTTTTCAGGGCTGGATTATCAGCAGGCAAAGGTGGATTTCAATGCAGACAGTGCCCAATACATCAAACAACAGGAATTGCTACATTCTTCACGCATCCAGTTGAATGAACTGATGGCTAACAACAATGTCAATCAAAACATTATTATCAAAGACTCCACTATCGACGTACACAGCGACTTGCAATTTGATGATTTGTGGAATTCTACGTTAGCAACCAATGCTTCTTTGCTCAAGGCCGATCAAAACACGGTACTTGCCCAATTGGACTACAAGAAAATAAACTCACGCAACTATCCATATCTCAAATTAAATACCGGATATGGATATACGTTCAACAAGTATGACATCAATGCAAACAGCAGAAGAGGTGAACTGGGCTTCAATGCCGGAATAACTGTCGGTTTTAATATCTTCGACGGTAATCGCCGCCGCGAAAAGAGAAATGCAAGTCTGGCTTTCAAAAATCGTCGCCTGGAACGACAGGACTTGGAATTAGCACTCCGCTCTGATCTCAGTAACCTATGGCAAGCCTATCGCAACAATCTTCAATTGTTGAATCTGGAACGTCAAAACCTGATAACTGCCAAAGATAATCACGATATTGCCATGGACCGTTATATACAGGGGGACCTCTCCGGTTTTGAAGTGCGTGAAGCACAAAAAAGTTTGTTAGATGCAGAAGAACGCATCCTCTCTGCTGAATATAACACGAAACTTTGCGAAATATCCCTGTTGCAAATCAGCGGAAAGATTACGAAATATCTGGAATAAGGAAGTAGTTTCCATTTATTTTTTTTATTGGGTTAATCTTCTTATCGGGAGGGTTAACCCAATTTTTACTGTATAAAAAACAGTTATTACATACCGATGTTTTTCTTTCTTCCTACATTTGCATACTATAAAAACATTAAATAATAAAAGCCATGAGAAAACTAAGTCTTTTCTTACTGCTACTTTTTATCCTGACAAACGCCTCAGCCCAAAAAGCAACAGATTACAGAAAACAACAGAACTACAAAGAATGGGTACACATCGCCCCTAAATTTGACGATGATTTCTTCAAGACGGAAGAAGCCCAACGCATCGGTGACAACGTGTTACTCTATCAACAAACGACCGGAGGCTGGCCCAAGAATATCTATATGCCGGCAGAACTGACGGAACAAGAATATAATGCGGCACTAAAAGCTAAAGAAGATACCAACCAAAGCACCATCGACAACAATGCCACCACGACAGAAATAGAATATTTGTCACGGCTTTATCTGGCTACGCAAAAGGAGAAATATAAAGAAGGAGTGCTGAACGGTATTCAATATCTGCTCAAATCGCAGTATGAAAACGGTGGATGGCCTCAATTTTATCCGCGTCCCAAAGGTTATTACGTACAAATCACCTACAATGACAATGCAATGGTGAGAGTCATGAATCAACTTCGGAGCATATACGAAAAGAAAGCTCCGTACACTTTCCTTCCTGACAATATCTGTGAACAAGCACGTAATGCATTTAATAAAGGGATAGAGTGTATACTCAAAACGCAGGTGCGCCAAAATGGAGAGTTAACAGTGTGGTGCGCCCAACATGACCGTGTCACTTTGGAACCCTGCAAGGCACGTGCCTATGAACTCCCGTCACTAAGCGGACAAGAGTCGGACAATATTGTATTACTGTTGATGTCACTTCCCCATCCATCTGCAGACGTTGTAAAATCCATAGAAGGTGCTATCAAATGGTTCCAAAAGTCTGAAATAAAAGGAATACAGAAGGAATATTTCACCAACAGTGATGGCAAAAAAGACTATCGCATGGTTCCCTGTGAAGACTGTCCTACTCTTTGGGCACGTTTTTATGATCTGGAAACAAACCGGCCTTTTTTCTGCGACCGTGATGGCATTAAAAATATGATATATCGGAAATCGGACACGAACGCCGAAATGGTTATAGTTGGTATAACAAAGATGGAAGCAAGGTGTTGAAGAGATATGAAAAATGGAAAAAAGAACAGAATAAGTAATCATAACTGATGAAAGGTTGATATTTACACTGAAAAAGTTAATATCCGGAAAGTCTTTAAGTCCTTAAAATAAGAAGAGGGGCTGTCTAACAATAAAATAGTCAGACAGCCCCTTTATTAATTCAAGGCATTTACAGCCTCTTCCTACAGTTTTATCCCAACAGGTATCAACCGGTTACTTTTTGCAATTCCACGGTTTCAACTGTTTGAAGAAGTCGTTACCCTTATCATCTACCAAGATAAATGCAGGGAAGTTTTCTACTTCGATCTTCCAGATAGCTTCCATACCCAATTCCGGATATTCCACACATTCAATGCTCTTGATGTTGTTCTGTGCAAGGATAGCTGCCGGACCTCCGATAGAACCAAGATAGAAACCACCATATTTCTGACAAGCATCTGTCACCTGCTGGCTACGGTTACCTTTTGCCAACATCACCATGCTACCGCCATGACTTTGGAACAGTTCTACATAAGAGTCCATACGTCCTGCCGTAGTAGGGCCCATAGAGCCACACGCCATGCCTTCCGGAGTTTTTGCCGGACCTGCATAATAAATAGGATGATCCTTAATATATTGCGGCAAGTCTTCACCGCGGTCCAAACGTTCTTTTAGTTTAGCATGAGCGATGTCACGACCTACGATAATCGTTCCGTTCAATGACAGACGGGTAGCAACCGGATATTTAGTCAGTTCTTTCAGGATTTCAGGCATCGGACGTTCAGATCGATCTTCACAACATCACCTTCACCTGCCTGACGCAGTTCAGCCGGAATCAGTTCACCCGGATTTGAATCCAGTTTCTCAATCCAGATACCTTCCTTATTGATTTTACATTTGATGTTACGGTCGGCAGAGCAAGATACACCCAAACCTACCGGACAAGATGCACCATGACGAGGCAGACGGATGATGCGTACATCGTGAGCAAGATATTTACCTCCGAATTGTGCCCCCAACCCAATCTTGTGAGCTTCTGCCAATACTTCTTTTTCCAGTTCGACATCGCGGAATGCACGACCATATTCGTTTCCGGTAGTCGGCAGGTTATCATAGAAATGAGTAGAAGCCAATTTCACTGTCAACAGGTTCTTTTCAGCAGAAGTACCACCGATTACGAAAGCGATGTGATAAGGAGGACAAGCGGCTGTCCCCAATGTTTTCATCTTTTCAACCAGGAACGGAACCAATGTACCGGGATTCAGGATCGCTTTTGTTTCCTGATACAAATATGTCTTGTTGGCAGAGCCACCACCTTTTGTTACACAAAGGAATTCATATTCCATACCTTCGGTAGCTTCGATGTCAATCTGTGCAGGGAGGTTACATTTGGTATTTACCTCATCATACATATTCAGAGGCGCATTCTGTGAATAACGCAGGTTTTCTTCAGTGTATGTTTTATATACGCCCAGTGAAAGCGCTTCTTCGTCAGAATATCCAGTCCATACCTGCTGTCCCTTTTCACCATGGATAATAGCAGTACCGGTGTCCTGGCAGAATGGAAGTATGCCTTTTGAAGCAACCTCTGCATTGCGCAGGAAAGTCAACGCCACATACTTATCGTTTTCGCTTGCTTCCGGATCACTCAGAATCTTAGCAACTTGTTCATTGTGCGAACGACGAAGCATGAATGATACATCACGAAAAGCAGCATTAGCCATCGCAGTCAAACCTTCTTTTTCAATTTTCAGGATGGGATTTCCTTCAAACTCGCTTACTGATACATAGTCTTTTGTAAGCAGATAATACTCAGTTGTATCTTTTCCCTTTTCAAACATGGGCTGATACTTAAACGGAGGTGTTGCCATAAGTTTCTTATTTTATTACGTAATGTTAGTTAGTGTGGCAAAGGTAATGATAAATTAAGAATTGAGAATTAAAAATTGAGAAATAAAACATTGTAGGATAAAAATAGGCAGATCAATAAATGATAATTTTGCGGAGTGCCCTGAAAGGGCTTAATTATATAGCGTAGGGCAACGCCCTACGAAAAAACGGTAATCTGAATTTGCGCCCTGAAAGGCATAATTGTATACAGTTCCGCCCTTTCAGGGCTTGTGGCTGGTGTG
>ENA-OQJX01000066-OQJX01000066.1-human-gut-metagenome-genome-assembly--contig:-NODE-66-length-68322-cov-4.800352_pt1 | contig 68322 bp, 75 predicted proteins | sample MGYA00242615_ERZ504782 | MGnify/ENA primary metagenome ERZ504782 (study PRJEB26092, sample SAMD00036354) | human gut metagenome | host: Homo sapiens | study: EMG produced TPA metagenomics assembly of... | reverse complement strand
CGGTACAGCCGGATGGCTGGGATATGAAATAAGGGATTAGTTGCTGGTTCAATCCGTATTGCTTGTTTACGTCGGTTCGAATATTTTTTGAATTGTCCGAAAAGCTCGAATGAAGGTTTGCGCATCATTTTCAGGACATTGTCCTCCGTATGTTCGGGGGCGACTTTGAGACGGCCGGAGACATGACGGGCTATCAGTTCCTCCATATAGGTATGGGCAGCTTTGTTCAGATTGTCGTCTGTATACCGGTGCAGGAGCAGGTCGTAGCGGACACCGCTACCGATAAACGAACGCTTGATTTCCGGCATTCTGTCCACTTCTTTGTATATATCCAACAGCGGTGTGTGATCTGCATTCAGATTCTTGCAGACGACAGGAGAGATGCAAGACGGTTTCTTGCACTGGGAGCAGATATCCGGATTCTTCCCTTTCATCCGGTACATGTTGGCCGAAGGGCCACCGAGGTCGCTCAGGTATCCTTTGAAGTCCGGCATCCGGGTGATCTCTTTCACTTCTTTCAATATGGACTCTTTACTTCGTGAGGCGATAAACTTTCCCTGATGGGCTGAGATGGTACAGAAAGCACAGCCTCCGAAACATCCCCGGTGGATGTTTACCGAGAACTTGATCATTTCGAAAGCCGGTATCGTCTTTCCTTTGTATTTGGGATGGGGTAGGCGGGTGTAGGGTAGGTCGAATGACGCATCGATCTCTTCTTCCGTCATAGGCGGGAAAGGGGGATTGACGACGATTGTTTGCCGGCCGACCTTTTGCAGGATGCGGGATGCCTGCTGTTTGTTGGATTCTTCTTCTATGTGTTTGAAATTTTTGGCCTGTTTCAGCTTGTCGCGCAGGCATTCTTCATGGGAAAAGAGATTGATGTCGTCCGGTAGCGGCTTTACCTCGTCTGCCAAATAGGCCGTTTGCCGTATATCTTTGATCTCATGGAAGGGAATGCCTGCCTGTAACCGGCTGACCAGTTCTTTCAAGGGAAGTTCCCCCATGCCGTATATCAACAAATCCGCCGGGCTGTCTTTCAGGATTCCGGGGAGCAGCTTGTCTTGCCAGTAATCGTAATGGGTAACCCGGCGCAGGGATGCCTCTATACCTCCTAATACGACAGGGACATCCGGATAGATCTCCTTTATTATTTTCGTGTAAACGATGCTGGGATAATCGGGGCGCATACCGGCACGGCGGTCCGGTGTATAAGCATCGTGCTACGCAGGCGCTTGTTGGCCGTATAGTGGTTGATCATCGAATCCATCGCTCCGGCAGAAACACCGAAGAACAGGCGGGGGGCTCCCAACTTCTTGAAATCCCGGTAATCACCGCGCCAGTCCGGTTGCGGGACAATCGCTACGCGCAGTCCCATTGCTTCGAGTGTCCGCCCGATGACGGCCGCTCCGAATGAAGGATGGTCCACATAGGCATCTCCGCTGAAAAGTATCACATCTATATAGTCCCATCCGCGGGCTTCAACTTCTTTCTTTGTTGTAGGCAACCATGCCTCCGGTCTGAATGTTCTCATGGCTGCAAAGGTACGAATTATATTCTGTCTGTATAATAGGGCAACCGTACCAAATCCAGCAGTAACAATTCTTTATTTCTATGGAGAGAAAAAACGTTTTCGTCCCGAATAATTCTTTCTTAAGTGCCTGCTAATTCTGTAATCGGCGCCAGCAATTATATAATCACAACTACCGATTATATAATTGCTGGCACTGATTTTATAATCACTGGCACCGATTACAGAATTAATAGGTACTCCGATGTTTTTTTATGCCTATGTAGAAATGAATTTGGTGCGGTTGCCCTAAAGTTATAACTTTTGCTTATGGGAGATAGGTATTAATGATGTACAGAGGAGATCGAAATCTCTTACCTTTGCAAACGAAAGGAAAATAAGGTTTTCAAGAAAACTTTATGGTTGCAGGGAATGTTTTAATAGAAGACATATTATTAAAAAAAACAATACAATATGAAAACATTGACAGACGAAAAGCTCACGATCGTAGGAGCGGCAGGTATGATTGGTTCGAATATGGCTCAGACAGCATCATGATGGGACTTACTTCTAATATCTGTTTGTATGATCCGTACGCTCCGGGCTTGGAAGGGGTTGCCGAAGAGTTGTTCCATTGTGGCTTCGAAGGTGTTAATATCACTTTCACTTCCGATATCAAAGATGCACTGACTGGAGCCAAATATATCGTGAACTCCGGTGGGGCCGCCCGTAAGGCGGGTATGACCCGTGAAGACTTGCTGAAAGGAAATGCCGCTATCGCCGAAGAATTCGGAAAAAACGTAAAGGCCTATTGTCCGGATGTCAAGCATATCGTAGTTATTTTCAATCCGGCTGACATCACAGGTTTGATCACACTGTTGTATTCAGGTTTGAAACCTTCGCAGGTGACGACTTTGGCAGCTTTGGATTCTACTCGCCTGCGTAGCGAATTGGCCAAGCATTTCGGTGTTTCTATGGATGTTGTGGAGAACTGTCGTACATACGGCGGTCATGGCGAGCAAATGGCTGTTTACGCTTCTACCGCTAAAGTGGATGGCAAGCCGTTGGCCGGCATGATCGGCACGGATGCTTTGACTAAGGAACAATGGGCGGAAATTCAGACGAAGGTGACGAAAGGTGGTGCCAACATCATCGCTTTGCGTGGCCGCTCTTCTTTCCAGAGTCCGTCTTATGTCTCTATCGAGATGATTGCAGCCGCTATGGGAGGTAAACCGTTCCGCTGGCCGGCAGGTGCTTATGTCTCCAACGGTAAGTTCGACCACATCATGATGGCTTGGGAAACTTCCATTACAAAAGATGGCGTAGCTTTGAAAGAGATAAAAGGTACCCCGGAAGAAGAAGCCGCTTTGGAAAAGAGCTACAAGCATCTTTGCGCGTTGCGTGACGAAGTGATCGCAATGGGTGTTTTGCCTCCGATCTCCGAATGGCATGCATTGAATCCGAATATTAAATGAAAAGTCAAAAAGACGGGTAGAAAGATTTAGGTTACCAGAAAGTAGATCGTAGATATTTATTTTAAGGAGTATGTCAAAAGGGCTTTTCGGCCCTGACATACTCCTTTTTTTATAGTCAGGATGCTGTTTGGCTGTTTGATAATTTCTGTATCAGGTCGGCCACGTCTCTTCCGTCCATAAGCCCGTGATGTACGCAAATCGAAATGGGTAATAAATGCTTTTCACCTTCCTGCATTAATTTCCCTGTGGAAATGCGGGGTACGGAGTCTCCGTTTTTAAAAGATGTAGCATGCTTCATTTCGGAAAAAGCAAACCAGGGTAATGCCGAATAGTGAATGACATCCTGTCTGTCTGTGTTTTCGGAAAATGACAATCCTGTTCCGTTTTTAACCCTTTCTATTTCCTGTGTCGCTGTTTGAATAAATCGGTTGATATTTGTATCGTATTCAAAAAAGCCGAAACCGAAAGTCCCGTCTTCACGTCCGATAGTCGGGGAGATATGGATCGTATCATAACGGACTACCGAGTCTTTTTCTATTCGTAATTTGAATGCATCGGTTTCGTTTGCACACTTCAATAAGAAATGAAGGGAATAAAGGAAAAAAGAAACATTCAGTTCTTTACTTTGTCTGTAGATATCGGTGAAATCCACAAGAGTTGTAATCCCGAAAAAGGGGTCGTCGAATGCGGAAAAGAAAGCAAAATGTTCTTTTCTGTTCCAATTGTCTAAATCGATAACTTGCTTCATCTTGTCTTCTTTTATAAATGTCTTTCCGGATAAAGTGCATCCCACCATTGTGGTTCGTCTTTCAGGTATTTGGCGAACCAGGCAAAGATGGTGTTTTGCCATTCGAGACGTTTTTTATAATCCGCAACACCGTGGTTCTCTCCGTCTACCTGTACAAACTCGACTGTTTTTCCAAGTAGTTTCAAAGCCAGGAACATTTGGATACTTTCTCCGACAGGCACGTTCGTGTCAGCATTTCCATGAAGCAAGAGGAGAGGGGTATTGATTTTGTCAGCATTGAACAGCGGACTATGCTTAGTATAGAATTCCGGATTATTCCACGGGTATGTGCCCGTATTGGCAACCGAGCAATATCCATATCCCCAATAACCTTCACCCCAATAGCTACTCAGGGCACTGATGCCCGCATGACTGACTGCGGCAGCAAACAGGTCGGTTTTTGTTTGCAGATATTGTGTCATGAAGCCACCGTAGCTGGCGCCGGCACAACCGATTTTCTTCGGGTTGACGAACGGATGCTCTTTGCAGAACTGTTCTGTCCCCTGGATAATTTCATCGGCGGTCTTATCTCCCAGCATTTACGTGACGGGCGGCGAATTCTTGTCCGAAGCCAGTCGTACCGCTTGGGTTCAAAGTGTAGACCACGTAGCCGAGGGCTGCATACATATGCATGGAGTAACTGAACTCCAACGCACGGTTAGTGGGAGAGGTTCCGCCGTAGTAATAGACGATCATCGGATATTTCCGGGATGCATCGAAGTTGGGCGGGAGATAATAGCGTCCCTGAATGACAGTTCCGTCGGTAGAGGTGAAATTCCAGTCGTGGACTTCTCCGAACTTGATGTCTTTCAGCTTGTCGGCCGATAAGTCGTAGATCAGTTGCGTCTTGTTGTTCTTGGTGTTGTAGCTGTACAGACGGTTGGCATTGGATACGCTTTGTCCGTAGTAATACATGACCGGAGCGGTTTCGGCCAGCGAATAATTGTAAATGACGTCTTCCGGCAGGTCAAGACGGCGGATTTTTCCGTTGACCGGATTGCAGGTATAGATACGCTGGTAATCCTGGTCTTCCGTCAACATATAAATCTGTCCGTCGAATTTGCTCCATTGTGCACTCGTGACGTTCGGGTTGAAATCTTTGGTAAGCGCTTTTGCTTTTCTCGTTGCCGGATCGTACAGGAAAAGCTGTCCGTCGTAAGTGTTGGATATTTGCCCCTCTTTGATGTTCAGACCGATATTGTCGAAAGCATTGCCGGAACCGAATACCATCAACTGCTTGCCGTCCGGTGAGAAAGTCGCCCCATTGATGTATTGGGCTTTTTCCCATAAGGTGTCGACCGTCATGGTCTGCAAATCCAACTTATACATGGAGTTGCTGGAGTGAGGCAGTGAAGTGTAATCCTGCTCGCTGGTGCTGAACAGCAGATAACGGCTGTCGGCACTGACATCATTGATAAAGGTATTGTTATGCCCATATGTCAACTGCTCGTATAAACCGGTCTGAAGATCGTAGCGCCAGATGAAGTAACGGTTACGGAATCCCGGCAGACGATCGTTCGGTTCCAGGATACGAAGCATATCCGGCCCATCTTTAGGGCCTTCTTCCTGGATGGTATAAAGCAAAGTCTTTTCATCCGGGGTAAAACTGAAACTGCCTTCCGGGAGGTTTTCCGCCAGGATTTCTTCCTGCATAGTTGCCGGATCAACGGTTATCAGCTCTTTTCCGTTTATTCCGGTACGGGTGAAATACATCTTGTTGCTCGTCGGCATCCAGTCGGCAGTTAAGATAAACCTTTGTCCTGCAATAGGATCTGTCCGGTCGCAGCATCCCGCAGTTGAGCATATTGTTCGCTTTTTCCACCTTCCATGCGGGTGTAGTATTTTACCAGCACATATTTTCCGTTAGGCGAGATGCTCGTTCCCCGGAATTGCGTTCCTTCCAGGATGTCGCGTGATGTGTACCGCTTTTCAGGGTTAAGGGAAGCTATGACCTCTGCTTCCTCTTCACTTTTGAATTTGGCTGTCAGCGTGGACGGACAGGTATCGGTGTCGGCTGTCAGATATTTGATGACCACTTCATAGCGGTGTGGTTCCAGGGTCAATTCAGAAGTGGCGCCGACCGGTTTATTGTTGACGAACACTTCGAATGTTCCCGGTCCGGAAACTTCCAGCGAGCCTTTTGTGTAGCGGTCGCTGTTCAGGTAGAACGAATAGAGATGCAAGGCATATCCTTTTTCGGGTGTCGGGACGGTAATCAGTCCGGCGGTATCCGCATCGATAACGACCGCATTGCCGAGGGCGCGGCCGAAAGGAATAGTCGATTTGACCAGGTTCTTTGCCTCGAAAGGCTTGCCATTGACGTTCAGGCTGTCTGCAGGATGGGCTTGTTGACCGCTATCGGCCCGGCATGAAGGTACTGCATCACTTTTACGTCTTCTGCCGCTTGGGTGGCGAAAGCCGAAAAGAGGAGTAACGGGATAAGTTTAATCTTTTGATTCATGTATCGTGTATATTTAGAATATCTATTTGCGAGTAGCACTAATCATATAAAGCCGGTCACTGTCTTCCATCGTGTTGACAGTGAAAAAAGGAGATAGCATGCGGGCCAGCTCTTCCACGGGAGGCAATCCTTCCGACAGTTTTCCGGCATGCTTGTCATGGTGTCCGTTGATCTTGTCGCGACTTTCGCTGTGACAGATCACCAGTTCGCCGCCTGCCGGCAGTATTCCGGCTAAATGGGAGACCAGCTTCTCCGGTTCCTGGAAATGAGGGAAAACACTATAGGCAATGATATAGTCGAAAGATTCTCCCTGTATATCCCATACGTCCTGGCAACGGAAGTCGACGACCGGGGTCGCATATTTGCTCCGTGCCTTCTCGATCATTGCAGGCGAAAGGTCTACTCCGACAATCTGCCGGGGAGAATAAGGTAGGAGATAACTCTCCAATACGCCGGTTCCACATCCGATGTCCAGGATGCGAAGCCCTTTCCGAAGGCCGGTCCGTTGCAGGATGTCGTTCAGTTTTTCCGGATCATGATAGCAAAGTTCGTCCCATCTGTCGGCAAGAGTGTCGAAGAAGTCTGCTATCTTGTTCATGGTAGTTGTCCCTCCCAGACAAAACAATCGGTAAACAAACTTTTGAGATCTGTCGCCTCTCTGAACAGGCCGAACACGGAAGAACCGGAACCGGACATGGAGGCATATACGGCTCCCTTTTCATACAATGTCTCTTTAATCCCGACAATGACCGGATATTTTGGGAAAACACTTTTTTCAAAATCGTTGACCATCAGTTTTTCCATTCTTCGACCGGTCTCCGGATGATTTCTTTCAAAGAGATGGCCGGAGCAGCAGGTGTCACCATCGAGTAGGCTTCCGGTGTCGAGACGGCGACATCCGGCTTGACAAGACAGAGATGGTAACCTGCCAGTGACAATTCCACCGCTTCGAAGATATTTCCCGTACCGGATGCGAATACCGGCGTATTGCGGATAAAGAACGGGCAATCCGCCCCGATGGAGGAAGCAAGTTCTTCCAATCCGTCTTCCGGGATCTGAAGTCCGCAATAGTCGTTCAATAACTTCAGCATAAAGGCGGCATCAGCCGAGCCTCCGCCAAGTCCGGCCCCGAAGGAATAGCTTTCAGCAGATGGACTTCCAGTTCCGGGATTTCATACCGTGACTTCAGCAGATTCAGTGCTTTGACAACTAAGTTCTTCTGGGTTGGAGTATCTACCGGTATTCCCGTCTGTGTGAAAGAGAATGTATCGGCTCCGACTATTTCCAGCGCATCTTTCACCGGGATCGGATAGAAGATAGTTTCAATATTATGGTAGCCATCGGGACGTTTGCTCACGACATTCAGCCCCAGATTTATTTTGGCATTAGGAAAACAGATCATATATAGTCTCTTTTTAATGATTGACAAATGTAAGTTAATTGATATAATTTAGGCACGGATTTCAATTCCGTGAATTCCGTGCCTGTAAAATCATGAAGGAGGTGTTTTGCCACCGCCTTTCGGTGCTTATCTTTGTCCTTCGCCGATCATCTCTTCAGCCAGAACGATATCTGCGTCCTTTTTGATGTTCGGAAGTTCCAGACCGTAGCCTTTGATACGGTCTTCACGTTTCAACAACAGGGAGATCACGAGTGCCAGAACACCGAAGCAGGTGAAGATCAACATCGGGATCGTATAGTCGTAGGTCGGTTTACCGTTGATCTCTCCGGAAATGCAATATTGATCCAGTACGATACCGATCATATACGGAACTCCCATCAGTCCCCAGTTCTGTACCCAGAATATCAGTGCATAGGCTGTCCCCAATTTGTTTTCCGGAATGATTTTCGGAACGGAAGGCCACATGGCGGAAGGGACCAGCGAGAATGCGATACCCAGCAGCAGGATCAGTATCAGAGCGACCAGCCAGTTGTCCAGCATCGGAATGGAGAATGTGAAGTGAATGAATATCAGCATGATGGAACCGATAATCATGATGGTTGCTCCCTTTCCTTTGCGGTCGTACAAGTTTCCGAAGAACGGAGTTAATAGGATATTGCCGAATGGCAGCAAAGCCGGAATGACACCGGACCATTCGGGATCGATGCCGAATTTGTTAATCATCAGGTTCGGAGCATATTTCAAGAAGGGGAAAACAGCCGAATAGAACAAAACGCAAAGGAGCGCCATGTACCAGAAACCCTTTAACGTGATGATATCCAGGATATCGCCGAAACGGAACGGTTCTTCCGCATCTTCTTCCCCGGTAGCGCCGGCGGCATCTTCCGCATCACGTCTCTTGTCCATAACAACAAATACGATGAAGATAACAAACCGATGCAAAGCAAAATCAAACCGATGAAGATCGGCATACTGATGGAGTTGCCGAACGCACGGCTCAACAAAGGCGTAACGCCGATTGCCAAACCTGTACCGATACGGGCACAAGCCATTTCCAAGCCCATTGCCAATGCCATCTCTTTGCCTTTGAACCATTTTACGATGATCTTCGAAACGGTGATACCGGCAATCTCGACGCCGACGCCGAACAAAGCATATCCTAATGAAGCGACTACCAATGGATATCCGTATTCTGAACCGAAAACGGTAACGGTTGCACCGTCAAAATTATGTGAAATACCGAACCACTTGATGAAAACACCGATGAGCATGATGCTGGTTGCCATCAAACCGGTGAAGCGGACCCCCATCTTGTCTAAGATCATGCCTCCGAAGATAAGCATCAGGAAAAATACGTTGAACCAACCGTAGGCGCTGGTAAATTTGCCGTATTCATTGGCTGTCCATCCCAGTCCGCCACCTTCGACGGGGGTTTGTAGTAAGTCCTGTAGCGGAGCCATCATATCCGTGATGAAGTATCCGCAGAGCATTGTGAATGCGACGAGCGCCAGTACGGACCATCTCGCCGTTTTTGATTCGCTCAGTTTTCTCTGAATTTGTTCTGTCATGATATTTGTTTTTGAATTATGTTATTTGTCTTTTTTCAAGAACAGGGGCAAGGCGTCCGCCACAACAAAAGTGCTTCCACCGATAAAGATGATGTCGTCCTGTCCGGCACGTGCCAATGCTTTTTCCACAGCTTCCGGCACGGAATCGCAGATCGTGCCCGACAAACCGTGGAAGATTGCTTTTGTCGCAAAATCTTCCGCAGGCATTGCCCGTTGCACGGATGCTTGCGTAAAGAAGTAAAAGGCTTTTTCAGGCATCAGTCCAATACGCCGTCGATATCTTTGTCGTTGACCATGCCGACAATCATAAAGAGATGCTTATGCCGTTTCAGTTCTTCTTCCAGTTGGATTTGCAGATATTGCCAGCCTCCGGCGTTGTGCCCGGTGTCGCATACGACTTTCGGGTTCTCCTGCAAAACCTGCCAGCGCCCCATCAGTCCGGTCAATTCGACCACATGTTCGAAACCTTCCCGTATCGCTTCGACCGGAATATTTACGCCGGCAGCGCTCAATAAGTTGATCGCTCCCAATACGGTAATCGCATTCCTGAACTGCACGACACCCCCCAATTCACCGAACAACTGTCCGTATTCCGCAGAGTCCAGATACCATTCGCCCGTATCCATCAGATAAGATTCTTTCAGCAACCCTTCGTCCTGGGCGAAATATACTAATGTACCGGCTTTGGCGGCTGCGTCTGCAAAAACTTGTGCCACGCTGTGGCGGTCTACTTCGCCGACTAATACCGGAACGTCCTTTTGATGATTCCGGCTTTCTCAAAAGCGATCTTTTCGACCGTATCTCCTAAGAACTGGGTATGGTCCAAGCTGATATTCGTAATGATACTTAGGATAGGAGTGATGATGTTGGTACTGTCCAGGCGGCCGCCCATGCCTACTTCGATAACGGCATAATCCACCTTTTCGGCGCGGAAATAGTCGAATGCCATACTGGAAGTCAGTTCGAAGAAGGAGGGTTGGAGAGGTTCGAAGAAAGAACGGTTGCGTTCTACAAAATCTACCACATATTCTTTGGGGATCTTTTGCCCGTTTACCCGGATTCGTTCGCGGAAGTCGACCAGGTGCGGGGAGGTGTAAAGCCCGACTTTATATCCCGACTGGCGCAGGATCGCGGCTAACAGGTGGCTGACGGAGCCTTTGCCGTTGGTTCCTGCAACGTGTATCGTTTTGTAGGCTTTATGTGGGTTGCCTAAATGGTCGTCCAGTGCGATACTGGTTCCTAATCCGGGTTTGTAGGCTGAAGGTCCGGCATTCTGAAAAACTGGAATACTGGTGTATAGATAGTGTAGCGTCTCTTCGTATGTCATGCTGTTATTTTTTATATTTCGCAAAGTTAGGTACAAATCTTTTAGGAAAAAAGGAATTGGTTAAAAGATAGGTGGAATAAACAAGAAAAGGATACCCGAAACCGGATATCCTTTTCAATTTAACTTTTATAATTCTGTAGAATTAATTTCTTGGGAGTGCTTCTTTTACAACCATCTGACGGCCTTCGTAAGTGGCTCCGTTCAAATCTCTGATTGCGTTTTGTGCTTCGGAATCTTCCGGCATTTCGACGAATGCAAAACCTTTAGATCTTCTTGTGTCGCGATCGATGATAAGTTTTACTGAATCAACTGTTCCGAACTCTTCCATTACATCTCTTAAATCTGATTCCCTAACGTTATAGCTAAGGTTACCAATATACATGTTCATGAAATATAAAAATAAAAAACTTAATAATTCAACAATCGAATGTAAGGAAGTTATTTATCAGAGATGAAAATGCTCAATATATAATTGAGAAGATACATGTGAAAATCAAATCGATATAATCTCTCATTGTTTGTTGATACAAAGGAAAGCATTCTTTTTGGATAAAGCACTATACTTCCCGATATATATTGAATAATTTGTTTCTTTTGTGAAATTAGGCCAATACTTAAGGATTGACCGCAAACATGGGACGTCGTGCCCGGACCAGTCGGCACAGCCATTGAAGCAGATCAGTCGATGATAAGCTTGTAACCGATCCCGCGTACGTTCAGTATTTTGATCGATCCGTCTTTCGATAGTTTATGCCTCAACTTGGTTATGAATACATGCAGGCTGCGGGCATTGAAGAACGAATCGTCTCCCCAAAGTTCCAAGAGGACATCTTTCATGGGCAGCACATGATCTTTGTTTTCACACAAACGCTTCAGTATTTCGGATTCGCGGTTGCTCAGCAATTGCTTTTCTCCGCAGTACTGAAGCGTTTGTGTGATGGAGTCGAATGTATACTGTCCGAGTGTGAAGTGGCTGCTTTCTTCCTTACGTACACTTATTTTATTCAATAATGCTTTGATACGGATGATAAGTTCCGCCATGCCGAACGGCTTTTTCAGGTAATCGTTTCCTCCCAGCTCGAAGCCTTCAACCACATCATTGGCTGCGGAACGGGCGGAAAGGAAAAGGACCGGTATTTGCTGATCCGTTTTCCGTATATGCCGTATCATCGTGAAGCCGTCTATTTTCGGCATCATGATGTCTGTGACGATGATGTCCGGCTTTGTTTCTTTATATCGTGACAACCCTTCTTCTCCGTTTGCGGCGAGAATCACTTCGAATTCTTCACCGTCCAGGGTGTCTTTTATGATCATGGCGAGCGTCGGCTCGTCTTCTACCAATAATACTCTGATCTTATCCATTGTCGTCAATTTTTAAAATGAAGGGTGAATGTGGAGCCTTTTCCCGGCTGGCTCTTGACCGTCACGTTCCCGTTATGTTTGGACATCATGTCGCTGACGTAGTACAATCCGAGGCCGAAGCCTTTCACGTCATGCAGGTTGCCGTTGGGCACGCGGTAGAACTTGTCGAACACCCTCTTTTGGTTGGCTTCGCTGATGCCGATCCCTTCGTCTGTGACCGAGAGGGTCGTTTCCTTAGATGATACCGTCCCTTTGAGGGTGATGCGGCAGGCTTTTTCTCCGGAATATTTGATTGCATTCCCGATCAGATTGCTGAGCATGTTATACAGATGGGTACGGTCGGCCGTTACGGTCATATGTTCCGGTACTTCTGTCGTAATCTCGACCGGTTTGTCTGACTTTAGTTTGAACTGTTCGATAAGCGGAGCCAGCAGTCCTGCCACCTGTATCGTTTCGGGTTGAAGGCGGAAAGTACTTCTGTTCTCGACAGAAAGCGTGAGGATTTGTTCGACCAAACCGGATAGATGGTTCAGTTGCTCCCGCACGATATTCAGATATTTCTTTTGTTTGTCATTTGTCGTCTCATCGTAGTTCAGCAATACATCGTTGGCAGCATAAGCAACGGAGATCGGGGTTTTCAACTCATGTGTCATATTGTTGGTGAAATCCGTTTTAAGTTCCTCTATCGTCTTTTGCCGCAGGATCGTATAAAGCAAATAGATGAAAGCAACCAAGATAATCACAAAGAGCAGGAAAGATGAAATCAATATGCCTGCCATATTCCGGAACACGACCCAATCGGGAGATTGGAGTTCCAGATCGTAGTAGCATTGTCCCGGTTCGATCGCGTGGGTGAAGCGAACCGAATTTTTCCAGGCTTCATCTTTTCCGGATGCATCCGTATAGGTATATAGCACAGAGTCTCTGACTCCCTGCCGGATCACTTGCAGACGGAATGGGACCATAATGCCCCGTTCCTGTAGCCCGTTCTTTAGTAAGGTGCAGAATCGGGAATAGTCGACAGGAAGTAATGTGTCTATCTTTTGATGCATGAAAATCTGCACGTTCCTCTCCATCGTACCGATTATCTGCAAGTAGTCATCCAGCTCTTGAGCAGTCTCCGTATACTGGATGGCCGAATCCGCCAAAACAGTAGTCGTGTCCCGGCTAAATTTGAATTGAGGATTTATTTCGGCATGAAATTTTTTTGCGGTCAGCGAGTCCATACGCAGGAACAGTTCCATATAGTCGGCCATCCGCATGGCTTCCTCTATATTATCCCACGTACTTTTCTTACTGGACACATATAAACCTTTCAGCCAGTACCTTGTGATATCAAGAGCCCGGCAAGCGAAAGGCAAATAAGTGCAGCTATTATCTTAAATCGGAGACGTGTCTTCATATCTATGTGTTTGTATTTGCGACAAAAATACAGGTTCCGATTCAATTTATCACGAATCCGGTAAGACTAAATAACACTCCGTAAGCGAGTGATAACACAGTTTCTCCTCGGAAGGCTTTTCCTTTGCAGTGTCAATTGAAAAACGAACGAAAATGAAACGAATACTTTATTACTCTCTGGTTTTATTGGCTGCCGGTAATGGGATGTTACAAGCGCAGAATTGGATTCATGGAAAAGTGGTCGATAAAGAAGAACGACCGGTAGACGGGGTGGCTGTCGTGTTGCAAACATTGGATTCTACTTATATAGATGCAGTCGTTACGGATAGTCTCGGGGCATTCATGTTGAACCAAGAAGCTGGTCCGAACTATCGTTTGTTGTTCCAACATCTGTTATACGAGCCGGTTTGTAAAAAAATATCGACTGCTGATGCCGGTACGATAAGCCTGACTGAAAAAGATTATGAACTGGAAGGCGTTGTAGTAAAAGCCGAACGTCCGCAGGTCAAGGTGGAAAACGGCGCTTTAAAATACGACGTGCCCCAATTGATGAAAGATAAGGCGGTCAGTAATGCGTTCGAGGTGGTGAAGCAGATACCCGGTGTGATCAGTACGGACGATGCCGTCCAACTGTTAGGTGCCGGCAGCCCGAGCATTGTGATCAATGGGCAGTTGACCACGATGTCGGTCGATCAGTTAGTCGGTTTGCTGAAGACCATTCCTGCTTCGCGGGTATGTAACGTAGAGATCATGTATAATGCACCAGCCAAGTATAATATCAAAGGAGCTATGATCAATATCGTATTAGATAAGGAAACTGTCGAAAAGAATACTCTGCAAGGAGAAACCGGTGTCGATTATTTGCAGCGCCATTACGCGGAGGGGAAAGTTCATGGCAACTTGCTTTACTCCACATCCCGTTTCAATATAGATTTCTTAGCCAATGGGGCTAAGGGACGAAACTATATGGGAGAGGAGATCCAGGCCCTCCATACCTTGAAAGATCAGGTAACGGAGGTCAACCAATCGGGACGTGGCACCCGGAGCGGTATAGATGGAACGATGCGTTTAGGTATGGACTATACTTTCAAAAATGACGACAGGCTCTCTGCCGCCTACTATCTTACGGCCGGCAAATCCGATCTTGAACGGACGGCTGCCACAACCTTCCAGGTATTGGAATCCGGACAGCCGGTGGAAGAACGCCTGAGCCGTACATACATAGAGGGAAACAGTGCGTTGCACAATGTCCGTATTCAATATGACGGTAACTCCGGACTGATGGCGGGTGCGGATTTTACGCGTTATCATTCACCCGGTTTCCAGACATTTGTCGATCAAAGCCATGAAACGACAGTGACGGATATGCAGAATAATTCCAAGCAGGATATTTCACAAGGAGCACTATTTATTAACCATAGCCACACTTTTGAAACCGGGTGGGCACTGAATTACGGTGTCCATGGCGGTTTCACCTCTTCGAAGACTTATATCGATTATCTATATAATAAAGGTAACGGCTATGAATCGGCTCTTGATGAACTTGAAAATAACCGCCAGAAAGAGTATAGTGGAAATGCATTTTTGGAGGTGTCCAAGGATTTCGGTTCGCATTTCTCTGCAACAGCTTCTCTGAAAGTTGAATACTTTAAATCGGATTATACCTCTAACGGGATGAAATCCACACTTTGGAATGATTGGACTTTATTCCCGAATGCGACACTCAGCTATACGGTCAATCCGATGCACATCATCCAATTGGACATAAGCAGCGACAAAACCTATCCGTCCTATTGGGATGTGACGCCGCAGGAAAGCCCGATCAACTCTTATTCCGTTATCTTGGGCAATCCTTCCCTGAAGCCTTACCGTTCTTATAGCGGGCAGTTGATTTATATCCTGAAGCAGAAATATACGATTCTGGCTTTTTGCGACTATGTGCCCGATTATTTCGCCCAGTTACCTTATCAGAATACCTCGGAACTGAAAAACGTTTTCCGGTATGAGAACATGGACTACCAGTTGCAATTCGGTGTAGGGGTGATCGTTCCTTTCCGGGTCGGCGAGTTCTGGAACAGCCAGGTGACTTTGTCCGGTCAGCGTATGCAGGAGAAGTTGGACCATTTTCATGATCTGTCTTTCCATAATGAGAAATACACCGGGCAGTTCAAGATGGATAATACGTTTACCCTTTCCAAGTCTCGTCCGAATTTGAAGCTGGATTTGAATGGTTATTTCGTTACCGGAGCTGTGCAGGGAATCTATGATCTCGGTCATCTCTATGATGTGTCTTCTGCATTGAAATGGCAGTTTGCCGACGATCGTGCTACTCTGATTCTGAAATGTAACAACATTTTCCGCAGTAATATGCCTCATACGATGGAAATCAACCAGTCCGGCCAATATAGCCGCCTCTGGAAACTGGACGACCAACGTTGTGTAACGGTTTCTTTTGTTTGGAAGTTCGGCGGTTATAAGAAAAAGCAACATGAAGCGGTGGATGCTTCCCGATTCGGCAAATCGATGTGACCTGTTCTTTTGACATTTAGATAGGGAAAAGAGGGTCTTTACTATCAAACTGAATGTTAAAAAATATTACCCTTGCGGGTAATTTCAAATAGATGGGGTACAAATCCGATTTTGATGGGATAGTGCTGTCTTTTTGATAAAAGGAGATGGTCGGGATTAAAATAAAATGAGTATGTTTGTATATAAATCAAAGAAGAGTATGGCTAAAAAACAGATATACAAATGGCTGATAACTTGATGGATAATTTTCGAGGTTATGCAGCACTACTTCGAAAAATCAAGCAAAGAGTACTGACCGCTCAGCAAAGGGTGATTTATGCCGCCAATGAAGAGATGCTTCGGATGTATTGGGACGTTGGCGAAATGTTGCAGCAAAGCCAGGATGCGGACGGTTGGGGTAAGAAAACGTTGCAACGGTTGTCAGTGGATTTGAAAAACGATTACTCTGAGATAAAAGGTTTCACTGTACGCAATATGCAATATATGGTGCAGTTTTTCAATGAGTACAATCAAGCACTTACGATGGTAAAAAGTTCTGCTTCTCCAATTGCGAAATCACTGATTTCGCAATTAGGTGAGTATAATTTTAACCTCCCTGTCAAGCACTTGGATTGGACGCACAATCTCGTGTTGATGAAGCAGGTTAAAGACATTCGTGCCCGCTATTGGTATATGATGCAAAGCATCACCAATCATTGGACGACACGCTATCTGCAAGAAGCCATCAAACTTGATGATTACGGCAAGCATGGAGCGTTGGCGAACAATTTCGCTGAAACGCTGCCTGCACCGGAAGCAAATGATGTAAAATCCATGCTCAAAGATCCGTATATATTCGATATGTTGACTTTCACCGACCAATACAATGAGCGTGATGTAGAAATCGGTTTAGTGAGGCATGTGAGAAATTTCTCGTGGAAATGGGAGCTGGTTTTGCTTTTATGGGCCGGCAGTATCACATAGAGGTGTCGGGTGATGATTACTATATTGACATATTAATGTATAATGCGTTTTTGCATAGATATTTAGTGATTGAGTTGAAAGATACGGAGTTTATGCCGGAGTATATCGGCAAACTGAATTTTTACTGTTCTGCTGTGGATGACATTCTTTGCCGAGAAGGAGATAACCGGACTATTGGACTGCTGCTTTGCAAGAACAAAGATCGTATCAAGGCTGAATACGCCTTGCGCGACATTCAGAAGCCTATTGGAATTTCCGACTATGAATTAGGACAAGCCTTGCCGAAAGACATCAGAGGTAGTCTGCCTACGATTGAAGAAATCGAGAAAGAATTAGGATTGAAGTAGGTCGATAATTCAACAAGCCCAAAGGAATATTGTAAAGGCGATACCGTTTATGTCCGGTTACGCAAATGTGTCGTTCTTACAGTCCTTTTTTGAGATACCCTTCTACAGTTACTTAAATTAATAACATCAATACCGACAAGCAGGTAACCGCTGTTGTGAAATAGCGGAAGCCTTTTTCCGGCAGTTTTTTAACCAAGATGATACCCAAGACTCCGCCTATGATGATAAAAGGGATGGTACAGGCATCCAGCATCAGAGAGGAAAGGGTGATATTATCCCAGGCAAATACCTGTATGGGAATCTTCAGATAGTTGACGACCAGGAAAAACCAAGCATTCGTCCCCACAAAATTGTATTTGGGCATTTTAACAGATAGCAGGTAAATGGCCATCACAGGACCCGCAGCATTGCCTATCATGTGGTAAAACCTCCCATTAACGAATAAGGGCCATACCACCAATGATTGGAAAGGGAGTTTTCCTTACCTTTCCAGTCCGACCAAAACATGACAAGCAGCACTACCAAAAGGCAACTTCCCATTAAATGCTTGAATTCTGTAGGAGGAACCAGTTTGTCGACAAACAGAGCTACTGCAAATCCCACTAAAGCTGACGGCAACAATTTCAGCACGTATTGCCATTCGGCTATCCTGCGATAATACCAAACGGCCATCAGATCGGCCAAACACAAAATCGGCAATATCAGGCCGGTAGAGGGTTTGGCCCCGAAAGTCACAGCCATCATTGGCACTGCAAGAAGCTGAGCCTTGAATACCGGTTTTGGATATACCGACAAACAGGGCGGATAAAAATAATATTCCCCAGTCGTAAGGTGACTGTATCCATATTGAAAAGTCCATAACTTTAACAATTATATAGGTTACTAAAATAGGATACAAAGCGGGATAAGCCCCCGATTTGACTTCGCAAAAGTAGGGTATATTTCTAATATGAAATTCTATTATATTTGCTAAATGTTTTCTTATATTTGCGTGGTAAAAAAGAAAGTATGGGTATACTGGAACGTAAAATCATTCATGAACGGACAACATTATGCAGCCATATCCCTTATCCTCAATTCGTATTGCCCCGTCATAAGCATATAGAATATGAGATTATGCTGTTTACTTCTGGAAGTGGAAAACAGTTTGTCGGGGAAGGGGTTCTTGACTATCAGCAGGGTGACATTGCCTTGATTGGCAGTAATGTTCCGCATTTGCACCTTTGTAATGCCAAATTGAATCCTGCGATGAGTTTTGAACCAAGTGCCGGAGAGGCTTTGCAGTTTCATCCGAAAATGTTTCCTTCTGAGTTGGAGGAGGTTCCTGATTACCAATTTATTTATCAGTTGCTTCAGAAGAGCCAATATGGGATACGTTTTTATGATAAAGAGTTGTTCGAGGAATTGAGACAACAGTTTCAAGAAATCGATCGTTACGAATATACCCACCGAATAATAGGCCTGTTCCGTATTTTGGAGCTATTGTCCACTTGTAAAAGCACGAAGCTGATGTCCGCTACGGCATATAGCAGTACAAATTTTGCTGTAGAGGCGAATGAGCCGGTCAGTAAAATATATACTTATTTGTTCAACCATTATAAAGAGAAAATCACATTGCGGGAAATTGCTGACTATGTCAAGCAGAATCCGTCGGCGCTATGTCGGTATTTCCGGCAACGGACAGATAAAAGCATTTTCCAATGTCTTGCAGAAATTCGGGTTGAACATGCTTGTAAATTATTGTCGTATTCTAATTTGAGTGTCTCTCAAATAGCCTACGAATCAGGCTATGGTAATGTTCCATATTTTATCAAGCAATTTGAAAGTATAACCCGGCAAACTCCAAAGGAGTATCGTATTTCTCTTTTGCAAGGTTCGGAGAACCGGATAAAAAGTAGTACATTTGGTGCCCGATAACAATTAGAACAATGGCAGAAAGAGGAAAAAATACAGGAGGAAAAGGAAGACAGAAACCGGTTATAGTACCTGATATGGGGCGTTTGCAACCACAAGCCCGTGAGTTGGAAGAGGCGGTGTTAGGCGCTCTGATGCTTGAAAAGGATGCCTATTCCATCGTCAGCGAGATCTTGAAACCGGAGAGTTTCTATGAGAAAGCACATGAGAAAATTTATGCAGCCATCGTAGATTTGGCGATCAGCCAGCGTCCGGTGGATATGCTGACCGTCACCGAGCAACTGAAGAAACGCGGCGAGCTGGAAGAGGTAGGCGGCCCGTTCTATATCTCCCAGCTGACCAGCAAGGTGGCCAGTAGCGCCCACATCGAATATCATGCCCGTATCATCGCCCAGAAATACCTGGCACGTGAGCTGATTTCTTTCACTGCCATGATACAGGGCAAGGCTTTTGATGAGTCGATCGATGTGGAAGACCTTATGCAAGAAGCGGAAGGAAAGCTTTTTGAGATTTCCCAGCGTAATGTGAAGAAAGATGTTACCCAGATCAATCCTGTCATCAAGGAAGCGATGGTTATGCTTGAGAAGGCTGCCAATCAAAAAGAAGGTTGAGCGGTTTGCGCACCGGTTTCGAAGGATTGGACAAAATGACGTCCGGATGGCAGAACTCCGATCTTATCATCATTGCCGCCCGTCCTGCGATGGGTAAGACGGCTTTCGTCCTTTCGATGGCTAAGAATATGGCGGTGAACCATAACACGCCGGTGGCTTTGTTCTCTCTTGAAATGAGTAACGTCCAGCTTGTCAACCGTCTGATCGTGAACGTATGTGAGATTCCGGGCGAGAAGATCAAGAGCGGGCGTCTGGAAAACTATGAATGGGAACAGTTGGACTTTAAAATAAAAGAATTGTATGATGCACCGATTTATGTAGACGATACGCCGAGTCTTTCGGTATTCGAACTGCGTACGAAGGCCCGCCGCCTGGTGCGTGAGCATGGTATTAAGATCATCATTATCGACTACCTTCAGCTGATGAATGCGAGCGGCATGAGTTTCGGTAGCCGTGAACAGGAAGTAAGTACCATTTCACGGTCGTTGAAAGGATTGGCGAAGGAACTGAATATTCCGATCATTGCCCTGTCTCAGTTGAACCGTGGTGTCGAGGCGCGTCAGGGCGTGGAGGGAAAACGTCCGCAGCTGGCCGACTTGCGTGAGTCCGGTGCTATCGAGCAGGATGCCGATATGGTTTGTTTCATCCATCGTCCCGAATATTATAAGATAACGGAAGACGAGCGTGGAAATTCCCTGATCGGCCTGGCGGAGATTATTATTGCCAAACATCGTAACGGTGCGGTTGGAGATGTCCGTCTCCGTTTCAAGAGCGAGTTCGCCAAATTTATGAATGTGGATGAAGATGTCCCGGTCCGTGAGTTCTCCTCCAATATGAACGGTTCGGACCCGATGGAAACAATGCCTCCTATACCGCCGGCCGGTGCTGATTTCTTGGCTCCCGGCAATAATGAGGTGCCGTTTTGACGGTGCCTCGTCTATTTGCCGTCGGATGAATCTTTTTCGCTAATGTCCAGTATGTCTTTGACTATGTACCAAATGACGAATAGGACCATGACGCATCCGATCACGATGCCTCCGGCTTTTATGACTGTACCAATGTATTCTTCCATGTTTTCCAGGTATAATTTTCGTAAATATAGGAATAATATGATCACATTCCTGTTTTTCAGGATAAAAAGAGATTTATTTCCTATTATTCAGGAGTGTTGTTATTTCTGATATCAATTATTAAGATACTTCAATGTTTTTAATGAACTATCCAATAGGGGATTTCCACTTCTTGTTGTCTTTATAAGAAAAACAATGATATGTGGCGATACGGATTGGTTTTTCTATTTCCTTTTTTGTATACTGCTGTTCTTTCTGCTCAGAATATTTTACAAGAAGGTTCGGTATGGGGATCGGTCGGTAAAGACACGATACGGCTGAATCCGGAATACCTGAAAGCGATAGAAAACGGGACTTTGATAAATATTGGGCAACCCTTGGAACTCGAATCCTCCCGACTGCCGATTCTGATAGATTTTTCGGAATATATAAAAGCGGATACTATTCGGCAATTGTTGCAAGTCGATTCACTTCCTCCGGCAGTGTTCTGGCTCTATCAGGCAGATACAGTGCATAAGGGCATACGGGGAGATTATCATAAGCCTATCAAATCGTTAGTCATAAATAATCAGATACGATTAGGACAGACGCCTTTTTACGGTAGAGCCGGAGCACAAAACCTTTTTCTGACAGAGGTGAAGGACGGACAGCGGAGGGGATCGGCGGGGGTTACCATAACATTCCATTTCTCAATAGAAGATATGTTGCGTTCCGCCTTTTGGAAAAGTGAACGGGATAAAAAGCGCAATCGGAAACGGGACTTTACCTGGAAGCATTATAATTCGTATCCTTAAACGGAAATATGGCGGCAGAGTGTGGTAGAGAAGCAGACACTTATCATAATTGACAGGTATTCTGTCAATTTTATAACACTATATCGTGGTTATCTCCTTATTTTTGTCTTATAATTCTTAAATTCTCAATATTATGATGATTCCGTTTAAGGTGAAAACCTTCTCTTTCCTGTTGGCTTGTGCCTGCTCGACGGCAGGGATGGCGCAAGTAGTGAATGACTCTCCTGTGAGACAGGTAAAAATATCCGGTTATGTAGGACTCGAATCGCAGATTGTATCGAACGTCGTGTGAAAGCGCAGGATGTTGATCATCTGGTCGAACCGTTCCGCCACCAGAACGAGAAGTCGCGCTGGCAAAGCGAGTTTTGGGGGAAATGGATACAGGGGGCGATCGCTTCTTATCGTTATAACCGGGACCCGGAACTGTACCGGATCATAAAGGATGCGGCCGAATCGCTTATGGCAACGCAACAGCCGAACGGCTATATCGGGAACTATGCACCGGAATACCAGTTGCAGCAATGGGATGTCTGGGGGCGCAAGTATACTTCATTGGGATTGATTGCCTGGTATGATCTGTCGGGGGATAAGAAAGCATTGGAGGCGGCTTGCAAAGTTGTCGATCATCTGATGACACAGGTCGGGCCCGGAAAAGTGGATATCGTCTCGACCGGTAATTATATCGGTATGCCGAGCTCGTCCGTTCTCGAACCTGTCATGTATCTGTATAACCGGACGAAAGAGGAACGTTATCTTGATTTTGCCAAATACATTGTCGGACAGTGGGAGACGCCTGGCGGTCCGCAGTTGATCAGTAAAGCCATTGCCGAAGTGCCTGTTGCCAACCGTTTCCCGCATCCGAAAACTTGGTTTTCGAGGGAGAACGGACAGAAAGCGTATGAAATGATGTCCTGCTACGAAGGGTTGCTCGAACTCTATAAGGTAACAGGCAATCCGCTTTATCTTTCTGTTGTGGAAAAGACAGTCGGGCATATCGTACGTGAAGAGATCAATGTGGCCGGATCGGGCAGCGCGTTCGAATGTTGGTATGGTGGGAAGGAACGGCAGACACAGCCTACCTACCATACGATGGAAACTTGCGTGACCTTTACCTGGATGCAGCTTTGTAACCGCCTGTTGCAGATGACGGGCAATTCCCTGTATGCCGATTATATGGAGACGGCTATCTATAATGCTTTGATGGCTTCTTTGAAAGCGGATGCCTCACAGATAGCCAAATACAGTCCGCTGGAGGGTTGGCGCCATGAAGGGGAGGAGCAATGCGGCATGCATATCAACTGTTGCAACGCGAACGGTCCGCGTGCTTTTGCCATGATTCCCGGCTTCGCTTATCAGGTACAGGACGATTGTGTCCGGGTGAATTTCTATGCTCCTCGGAAGCGGAGTTGGTGTTGCCGGGCAAGAAGTCGGTCTGGTTGAGGCAAACGACCGAATATCCGCGGACTGATCAGATCGAGATAGAGGTCGATCCGACGAAAGAGACAACTTTCACCATTGCCTTGCGTATCCCGGCATGGAGCAAGATTGCGACAGTTTCCGTAAATGGGAGACCGGAGGCCGGTGTCCTGCAAGGTGCTTATTTGCCGGTGAACCGTAAGTGGAAAAAGGGTGACCGGATCACTGTTAAGCTCGATTTACGTGCCCGTCTGGTGGAAAGGAACCAGGCACAGGCCATTGTGCGCGGTCCGCTTGTTTTGGCTCGCGACAGTCGTTTCGGGGATGGTTCTGTCGATGAAGCGTCTGTTGTTGTGAGTAAGGACGGATATGTGGAGTTGACACCTGTGGAGGCTCCTGATTTTGCTTGGTTGGCTTTTACTGCCCGATGGTATTGGGAACGGACTTGGAAAGCCACCGGATTCCGAGGCAGATTCATTTCTGCGATTTTGCTTCTGCCGGGAATACTTGGGACAAAACACAGCGTTACCGGGTGTGGTTGCCGAAGACATTGAATGTGATGCATTCACCTTATAAACCGTATAACCAGTAAACGGGAGCGCTTTACCCTTTTGGTAATCGGAAAATGTAAGGTGTGTATCGAAGCACGCAATATCGAGAACGATGACCTGGGGCAGGAAGGTAAATAAAAATTCGTACCTTTGTATCCTTAAAAATACAAGATACGTGGAAGAATATCTGAAACAATTAAATGAAAGTCAGCGCGAAGCAGTTGTCTATACCGACGGGCCTTCGCTTGTGGTAGCCGGGGCCGGATCGGGAAAGACACGCGTGCTGACCTATAAGATAGCTTATCTGTTAAGGCAAGGGTTGCCTCCTCAAAGTATTCTGGCACTTACTTTTACCAATAAGGCGGCACGCGAGATGAAAGAGCGTATCGCCTCCCTGACGGACGAACGGACGGCACGACGGTTATGGATGGGAACGTTCCATTCCATCTTTTCCCGTATTCTCCGTTCCGAGGCGGAGCGTATCGGCTATCCGTCCAATTTTACCATTTACGATGCGACAGATTCCAAAAGCCTGCTCCGTTCCATTATGAAGGAGATGCAGCTCGATGACAAAGTGTATCGGCCGGGAATGGTGCAAAGTCGTATCTCGAATGCGAAAAACGCGCTTATTACCTATAAGGCGTATGAGCAGAACAAGGAGTTGGTGCAACATGATATAGATTCGAAAGTCCCTTTGTTGCGTGAGATATATAAGCGGTATCAGAACCGTTGCCAACAAGCGGGGGCGATGGATTTCGACGATTTGTTGTTGCAAACGAACATCCTCTTCCGCGATCATCCGGACGTATTGGAGAAATACAGGAGCTTTTTCCAGTTTGTGCTGGTGGACGAGTATCAGGATACGAACTTTGCACAGCATCTGATCGTTCAGCGTTTGTGCGAAGTGCATCGGCGTATCTGTGTGGTTGGGGATGATGCGCAAAGTATCTATTCTTTCCGAGGAGCCAATATCGATAATATCCTGCAATTCAAGAACCAGTATCCGGGTTGCCGTATTTTCAAACTGGAACGGAATTACCGTTCGACACAGAATATTGTGAATGCGGCAAACAGCCTGATCCATAAGAACACGAAGCAGATCCAAAAAACCGTTTATTCGGAAAAGGAGGAAGGGAGCAAAGTCGCCATCTGTTCGTCCTATTCCGATTATGAAGAGGGATATGCTGTTGCCGGTAAGATTAACGATATGAGGATGCGGAATTATGATTATGCCGATTTTGCCATCCTGTACCGGACAAATGCACAGTCTCGCATCTTGGAAGAAGCTTTGCGTAAAAGGGGAATCCCTTATAAGATATACGGAGGTCTGTCTTTCTATCAGCGTAAGGAAGTGAAGGATGTCATCTCATATCTTCGCCTGATTGTCAACCCGCATGATGAGGAGGCCTTCAAACGTGTGCTCAACTATCCGGCTCGAGGGATAGGCGATACGACTCTCAATAAATTGATCGTTGCCGCTACTGATCATAACGTCAGTTTGTGGACCGTGTTGAACGATCCGATCGGGTACGCTTTGCCGGTCAATAATGGTACGGCAAAGAAGCTAAGTGATTTCCGGGAGCTTATTTCCGGTTTTATCGAACGTAATGTTAAACTCTCTGCCGAAGAAATCGCTGCAGCGGTGGTGAAGGAGAGCGGCATTGTCAGTGTCTTGTTTCAGGATCGTTCGGTGGAAGGGATCAGCAAGCAGGAAAACTTGCAGGAGTTATTGAAAGGCATTGCCGAGTTTTGCGAGATACGCCGCGAAGAAGGAGCGGAGCGTGTATCGCTTGCCGACTTCCTGTCTGAGGTGTCGTTATTGACAGATCAGGATAACGATAAGGAAGAACAGGCAAACAAGGTGACAATGATGACGGTGCATGCAGCCAAAGGTTTGGAGTTCCGGAATGTTTTCGTTGTCGGGTTGGAAGAGGACCTGTTCCCTTCTGCCATGTCGAAAGACAATCCGAGGGCGGTGGAGGAAGAACGCCGCCTTTTCTACGTCGCTATTACCCGTGCGGAGGAAAATTGTGTGCTGACATATGCCAAAAGCCGTTACCGTAATGGCCAGAGTGCGATGTGTTCGCCCAGCCGCTTCTTGAGAGATATCGATACCAAATATATTTATGCGTCGGCAGATGTTGCTACTGATGGTTCATTTGCCGGCACCCGTCGTTCTTCGGCTTTTTCCTCTCCTTTCCGCCAACCGAAGGCAATGGAAGAAGATGCTTATGTCTCTCCGGTCGCTCAGGCAGTCGGACGGCAGGCACGTCTGACACGGATGGAAGCGGCTTCTTCGTCTCCCTCTTCTGTTTCGACGTCTGATCTGTCAGGATTGTATGTCGGGGCTAAAGTCCGGCACGATCGTTTCGGGGAAGGTAAGGTGACTGCCATTGAAGGAGAAGGCGGTAATGCGAAAGCAACCGTTTCGTTTGCCCATTTCGGTCAAAAACAACTGCTTTTGAAGTTTGCACGCTTGACAATTATCGAATAAATCGGCTGAATCAATTGATATTCCAGAATGAATCTCCTATCTTTGAGGCATTAACGAATAAAAGACTTAATTATGGGGAAATTCATGGAACAACAAGAGGCTTTGAAGGCTTTGAGAGAGATGAAAAGGGTTAAAAAAGAAGCGATGGCGAAGTATTTCTACGATTTATCGAAGTTGGCTTTTGCGGCAATGGTATTAGGAGGGATGGTTTCATTCTTTCAAGATGCAGATTTGAAGTGGGGAATCGTTATCGTATTGGGAATGCTGATGGCCATTAGTTTTTGTATAACGGGTAATAACTTATTAAAATAGTGAAATTATGGATGTAGCGATATTTTCATTCGGGTTAATGGCTGCTTTAGCCGTAGGTTTTTGTGTGTTTTTATATACACCTGCTGGCAAGCGCTGGAAGGATAGAAATTTATAAAAAATATCTCCCTCTTCGAGAGGAGCGTGGGGCATGTGATCTTCGTTTATCGCCTGGCAGCATTTTTGAAGATTGCATGCCTTTTTTGTGTCCTGCTCAAAAAGGGAAATACTGTCAGGCTACTGCAATCGGTAAGTTAACGGGACCGTGTATTGTACGCGGACGGCTTTCCCACCTTTCATCTTTCCCGGAGTCCATTTGGGCATCGACTTGACAACCCGTAAGGATTCTTCGTCCAATGAGGGATATAAAGCCTGTGTCACTTTGGCGTTTGTAATACTTCCGTCTTTTTCGATAACGAATGTGACGACTACTTTTCCCTGTTTTCCCTGTTGCTGGGCTTCTGCCGGATATTTTATGCTTTTAGCAAGAAACTGCAATAATGCACTTTGCCCACCCGGAAATTCCGGCATGATATCACATGTGTCATAAATCTTGTCTTTTTCCGGTGGAAGCGGATTGGCTGCTTCCATTTTGGAAACAGTAGTGGTGGCGAGAACAGTAGGTTGTTGGATAACCTCTGCTACCTTTTCATTCAATACACGTGCCATCGCATCGATATTATTGAGCAATAGCAAGCCTGCGGCCATTGGAACCAGTGCCAGGTATTTCACTTTTCTGGCGTTGTTCGTCCTTTTTTTGTTTAACATAGTAATTCTCTTTTTAAGTGGTAAGACACTGAAATTGTTATATAAATTTGCAATAGCCGTATTGGGATGTTTTACTCCGATCAGATGGTACTGGTATTCTTTTTTGTCGAATCCGGCAAGCATGACCTGTTCATCTGCGATAAATTCATGGTTGATACCGATCTCTTTCTTTAGCCACCAGGCAAACGGATTTATCCAGCAGGCGATACAGACGATTTCACTGGCCATCATGTCGATCGAATGCCATTGGCGGACGTGTGTTTGTTCATGGATCAAAATGTCATCAAGCTTTTCCCGTCGATGCGGATCGGGTGAAATGAAAATCCAGCCGAAAAAAGAGTAGGAGGCTTCCGCTTCCGGAAGGATACAAACTTCGGTGCCGTTCAAAGTGATTTTCCTACATTTCCGGTGTAAACGAGAAACAGTGAACAGCTCCGCCAGACACCTGGACAGCAACAGGCCGGCTCCTGCCAGCCAGATAACTTGCATAACCTTGAGTCCGGCTTCTTTCCAGTCGGAGGCGGCTATTTCATTGCTTGCCGTCAGGACTGTTTCCTTAGGTAGTAACCCCGAATAGTAGCCGACTATACCCGCTACGCTTGTCTGGGTGGACAACCAGCCGCTTAAATCCGGTAAAGGATAAAGGAATGCGATCAGGTAAATCGACAATAACACCCCTCTGCGAAGCCTGAAGAACGTATCGTCACGGAATAAGAGGCGATAACAGATATATAAAAATGCCAACGCCAGATTTACCTTTAGAAAATAGATAAGTATCGGAGTTATCATATTGATATCTTTATAATTGATTATTCTTCTTTTTCGATCTGGTCCATCAGGTCCTGTAAATCGCTTTTGGATAATTTACGGTCACGGACGAAGAAGGAAACCATTTCCTTATAAGAACCGGTGAAATAATTTTGTACGACATTCGACATGAAGGTACGCTTATATTCCGCTTCTTTCACACGTGGAGAGAAGAGGGTGATCGTTCCGAATTTTTTCGGGGTGACATACTTCTTTTTTTCAAGATTCCGGACCACCGATGCCACGCTGGTATAGGGCGGTTTCGGATCGGGCATTTCGTTCAGTATGTCACGGATGAAACACGATCCTAATTTCCAGATATACAACATTACACTTTCTTCTTGTGCTGTCAGTCTTTCCATTGTCTTGTTGTTTTTTGAATTTCAATTTACTATCTTTTCGCAAATCTACTTTATTTTAGTAGACGACAGCGTGCGTTTTGTTATAATAATTGTTAATGAAGAGGAAAGAGGCGTTTGGGAGGCCGTTTGCTCCTTGCTTCCGGTATTGCGGAGAATAACGGGAAGAATATCTATTTTGAAATGTTAAAACATACAATAACCCCTCTAAAAGCAGTTGTTTTGCAATATATTGATAGTCAATGTTATAGTATGTGTTGGATTATTAAAAAATATTACTTGCGGGAAATTTCGTTTTCATGGGTATGAAAATCGATTTTCATGCTTGTGTGTTTCGATTTAGACTAACGGGTATTTTTCAGAAAAGTACAATAAGGGAGGAGGAGACAATAAGCCTCTCTCTTGTTTTTCGCTTTTTATTTAGTACCTTTGCACATATATACTAAATAGAATACTTACCGGATGATAGACTTCAATATGATACCATCCCCTTGTTATGTGATGGAAGAAAAATTGCTCCGCCGTAATTTATCACTGATCAAAAGTGTGAAGGAGAAGGCGGGAGTTAATATAATCCTGGCTTTTAAGGCATTTGCAATGTGGAAAGCATTTCCGATCGTGCGTGAATATATCCCGTATTCGACAGCAAGTTCAAAGTTCGAGGCCAGGCTGGCTTTTGAGAGATGGGGAGCCAGGCACATACCTATTCGCCGGCCTATACGGAAGCGGATTTCCCGGAGATCTTGAGATACAGCAGCCATGTGACGTTCAATTCGCTCACGCAGTTCGAACGTTTCTATCCGATGGTGAAGGCAGACGGAAACCGGGTATCGTGCGGCCTGCGCATCAATCCGGAATATTCGGATGTCGAAACGGATTTGTATAATCCTTGTGCGCCGGGTTCCCGGATGGGAGTGGTCAGCGACCTTTTGGGCGACAAGTTGCCCGACGGTGTCGAAGGCTTGCATTTTCATACGCTTTGCGAATCGAGTTCATATGATTTGGAAAAGACGTTGGGAGAGGTCGAAAAACGTTTCGGCCGTTTCCTGCCACATATCAAATGGTTGAATATGGGAGGCGGACATCTGATGACACGAAAAGGCTATGACACGGAGCATCTGATCGGTCTGTTGCAGTCGTTCAAAGCCAAGTATCCGAATCTCGAAATCATCATGGAGCCAGGAAGTGCGTTTGCCTGGCAAACCGGGTTCCTGCTGACGACGGTGGTGGATATCGTGGAGAATCATGGCATCAAGACTGCGATTATAGACGCCTCTTTCACTTGCCATATGCCGGATTGTCTGGAGATGCCCTATAAGCCGGTGATTCGCGGGGCTATGGAGCCGGAAGAGGGGAAGCCGACCTATCGTATCGGGGGCAACAGTTGCCTGAGCGGCGATTATATGGGCGACTGGTCTTTTGAGCAGCCATTAAAAGTAGGTGATAAATTGATATTCGAAGATATGATCCATTATACCGTTGTCAAGACGACCATGTTCAACGGAATTCCGCATCCTTCTTTGGCTTTGTGGAGCAAGGAAGACCGGCTCGTGATGTACAAAGAGTTCGGTTACGAAGACTATAAGGAGAGAATGGACTGAAGCAATTGACAATTGACAATTAAAGAGTGTGACAAATAAAATTGTCAATTGTCAATTGTCAATTGTCAATTATTTAGTAATTTAGCGCACTCATTCAAAAGAAGAACAAAAATAAATTAAGGTATGGGTATTTTTAGCTTTTTCAGTAAGGAAAAAAAGGAAACTCTGGACAAGGGGTTATCTAAGACAAAAGAAAATGTATTTTCTAAGATTACCAGAGCCATTGCCGGTAAAAGCAAGGTGGACGACGAAGTCCTGGACAATCTGGAAGAAGTACTGATTACTTCCGATGTCGGAGTAGATACTACACTGAAAATCATATCCCGTATCGAAGACCGCGTAGCCAGAGACAAATACGTGACGACCAGTGAGCTGACAGCGATCCTGCGTGAAGAGATCGCTTCCCTGCTTACAGAAAATCATACGGAAGACCTGGAGTCGTTTACGGTTCCGGAAGACAAGAAGCCGTATGTCATCATGGTCGTAGGCGTGAACGGGGTAGGCAAGACGACCACGATCGGCAAACTGGCTTATCAGTCAAGAAGGCCGGTAAAAATGTGTATTTGGGAGCAGCCGATACGTTCCGCGCCGCAGCAGTAGAGCAATTGGTGATTTGGAGCGAACGGGTAGGAGTGCCTATCGTGAAGCAGAAGATGGGTTCTGACCCTGCTTCGGTGGCATTTGACACGTTGAGTTCGGCAAAGGCGAACGGGGCGGATGTGGTGATCATCGATACCGCCGGTCGCCTGCATAACAAGATCAATCTGATGAACGAGCTGACCAAGATCAAGAATGTGATGAAGAAAGTGGTTCCCGATGCACCGCACGAAGTTTTGTTGGTATTGGACGGTTCTACCGGACAAAACGCATTTGAACAAGCCAAGCAGTTTACGGCTGCAACCGAGGTGAATGCTTTGGCGGTTACCAAACTGGACGGAACAGCCAAAGGTGGCGTCGTGATCGGTATTTCGGATCATTTCCGTATCCCTGTCAAATACATCGGCTTGGGAGAAGGAATAGAGGATCTCCAGGTTTTCAATAGAAAAGAATTTGTAAACTCCCTTTTCGGAGAATAAAGGGAGTTGTACCATAATATATGAGGAAAAATAAGGTAGATATTATAACGCTGGGATGTTCAAAGAACCTGGTGGATTCGGAGCAGCTAATGCGCCAGTTCGTAGCGAACGGATATACCGTCGAACATGACCCCCATAAGATTAACGGTGAAATCGTTGTTGTGAATACCTGCGGTTTCATCGGAGATGCCCAGGAAGAGTCGATTAATATGATACTCGATCTGGGAGAGGCCAAGAAGAAAGGGAAGATCGGTAAATTGTTTGTCATGGGATGTCTTTCCGAACGGTTCCTGAAAGACTTGGAAAATGAGTTACCGGAAGTCGATCGTTTCTATGGAAAGTTCAATTGGAAAGAACTGTTGAACGATTTGGGTAAATCCTACCACCGGGAATTGGCTGCCGACCGTGTTTTGACGACTCCCCGGCACTATGCCTACCTGAAGATCGCCGAAGGGTGTGACCGCACCTGTTCGTATTGCGCCATTCCGATCAGTACGGGGCGTTACCAGTCCATACCGATGGAAGAAATCGAGAAAGAAGTCCGCCTGCTGGTGAAACAGGGTGTGAAAGAATTTCAGGTGATCGCCCAGGATTTGACCTATTACGGTTTGGATCTGTATAAACGCCATGCATTGCCGGAACTGGTGGAGCGCATCTCCGATATTCCGGGAGTGGAATGGATTCGCTTGCATTATGGCTATCCGTCCCATTTCCCTTATGATTTGCTCAGGGTGATGCGCGAACGCGATAATGTCTGCAAATATATGGATATCGCCCTTCAACATATCAGTGACCCGATGTTGAAGAAAATGCGCCGTAACATCACGAAAGAAGAAACGTATGCTTGATACGCCGGATGCGGGAAGAAGTTCCCGGCATCCATCTGCGTACAACCTTGATGGTCGGCCATCCGGGGGAAACCGAGCAGGATTTTGAAGAGCTGGTCGAGTTCGTAAAGGAAGCCCGCTTCGAACGTATGGGCGCCTTTGCTTACAGCCATGAGGAAGGAACCTATTCGTTTAAACATTATACCGATGATATCGATCCGGACGTCAAACAAGACCGGTTGGACTATCTGATGCGCATACAGGAAGGTATTTCGGCCGAAGTGAACGGCTCCAAGATCGGAAAGGAATTCAAGGTGATGATCGATCGGGAGGAAGACGACTTCTATGTCGGCCGTACGGAATTCGATTCACCGGAGGTCGATCCGGAGATTCTTGTTTCTAAAGAGAAGCCGTTGATCCCCGGAACGTTTTATAACGTACGGATTGACGATGCACAGGCTTTCGACCTGTATGGAAGCGTACTTTAATTTGATATAAAAACTGCAAAGATGTTTGTCGGTTTACGAAAAAATAACTAATATAGCTGCATAATCTATTAATGGACGCGGATATGAAAAATAAGGAACTGGTTACTGAACTTGCCGCTCGTATGGGCTGGACTGCACAGGAAGTCGCCGAAACGCTTTCTGTCCTGAGTTCCGTCGTCAGTTCGCGTCTGGTAGACAACGACACCATCTATTTGCAGGGTTTCGGCCAATTCGAGGTGAAAAAGAAAGCGGAACGGATCTCGGTCAATCCTTCAAACGGCAAACGGTATTTAGTCCCTCCCAAGCTCGTTCCGGTGTTTAAACCCGGAACGACTGTCAAGAATAAACTAAAAGAATTAGGCGACCATGAATAACCGGCTGACGATACAGGATTTAGCCGGTCTGTTGGCCGAATATACAGGCAAGGACAAGAATAGTTCCGAGCGCTTTTTAAGGGAATTCATAGCGGTCGTATCGGAAGGTGTCTATACGGATAAGCTGGTAAAGGTCAAAGGTCTCGGCACTTTTAAAATTATTCCGGTGGAGAAGCGTGAAAGCATCCATGTGAATACGGGTGAACGTTTTGTAATCCCGGAACATTATAAGTTTTCCTTTCTGCCGGATAAGGAACTGCGGGAGCTTGTCAATAAGCCGTTCTCTTTTTTTGAAACGACCGAACTGGGCGAGCATGTCGATTTTACCGATATGGATATCGTGTCGGATGAACCGGAAATAAAAGAAACGGAAGATGAATCGGTCGAGGAGGTGATACCTGAAGAGAATCGTTTGCTTCAGGAAGAAGAGGCTCTTGATACTCCTGAAATCCAGGAAGCTTCAGAAGATACAGGGAGTCAGGGAGTTCCGGAAACTACTGAGGTGTCAGAAACTCCTGATATATTGAAACCTGCTGAAAGCCTTGAAAAAACTTCTGAAACATTTGAAGAAGCCCGGGAGATACCGGTAGTAGACCAACCCGTTTGCTCCGTTAAAGAAGAAGAGGATGAAGTAGCTCGCTATTCGGAAACAAGCGTAGGTGTGGATATGTCCCGGAATAAACTGAAATTGATTATTTGGGTGATTGTTATCTTTCTGGCCTGTTTTGGTCTTTGTTTGTCCTTGAATGTTTTCTTTTTTTCCAAAGAAGCCAAGGATATGCTTGATTTAAAAAAGAAAGTGGCTGTTTGGAAGAATCGTGCTGCTGTAGGAGATTCCATCTCTTTGAGGGAAGATACTGTTGTGGTCAGGGATGATGCCGCTCCTCTACCGGAAGACACGCTTTCTAAATTGCCGGATATGAGTTCTCCGGAAGCAGAAGAGCCTGTATTGGCTCCTCATGCCGGTTCACCGGATACGAAGGTAAAGTCTGAAACTGCTTCGCCTAAAGTCATTGCCCGTGTCAAGATCGAGCCGGGAAGCCGCCTGACGCTGATCTCGTTGAAATATTACGGGAGCAAATTGTTCTGGGTATATCTGTATGAATATAACAAAGCCATCATTAAAGACCCGAATAACGTGCCTATCGGCACTGTGATCGAGGTGCCTGCACCGGAAACGTATGGCATCGACCGTCGTGACCGTTCTTCCGTCGAAAAAGCCGCTGCCCGCCAGACTGAGATACTGAGTGGCAAACTGTAACGAAAACTCTCCCTTTTAAGTAAATAAAACAAAATAGTTCTGCGCAGGTTAGTATTATTTAACTGCGAAAGTGCAGGATACGAATTTAACATTTCTAATTTTGTGCATCTTAAAAAAGCAAGTAAAAATAATAACAATATAATTGAAGAAAATCTATGAGTCAGACAGTAGACATTCGTGAGTTGAACGAGCGAATTGAAAGTAAAAGTTCGTTTGTGAACATGATTACGATGGGTATGGACCAGGTAATTGTTGGACAGAAACATTTGGTTGAATCGTTATTGATCGGTCTGCTTTCAGATGGCCATATCCTGCTGGAAGGTGTGCCGGGATTGGCAAAGACATTGGCTATTAAGACACTGGCATCATTGATCGATGCGAAATACAGCCGTATTCAGTTTACGCCGGACTTGCTGCCGGCCGACGTGATCGGTACAATGATCTATAGTCAGAAAAGCGAAGAATTCCAAGTCAAACAAGGTCCCGTCTTCGCTAATTTTGTATTGGCGGATGAAATCAACCGTGCTCCGGCAAAGGTGCAGAGCGCCCTTCTGGAAGCGATGCAGGAACGTCAGGTGACAATCAGCGAAAATACATACAAGTTGCCGTCTCCTTTCCTGGTAATGGCAACCCAGAACCCGATCGAGCAGGAAGGAACCTATCCGTTGCCTGAAGCACAGGTAGACCGTTTCATGCTGAAGGTCATCATCAACTATCCGAAGAAAGAAGAGGAAAAGCTGATTATCCGTCAGAATATCTCCGGAGTGAAGCCGGATATCAAACCGATCCTGACGAAAGAGGAGATCCTCGAAGCTCGCAAGGTGGTCCGTGAGGTTTATCTGGACGAAAAGATCGAACGCTATATCGTAGATATCGTGTTTGCTACCCGCTTCCCGCAGGAACATGGTTTGGCAAACCTGTCTAACATGATCTCTTTCGGTGCCTCTCCGCGTGCATCCATCAGTTTGGCGCTGGCCGCCCGTGCGTATGCCTTTATCAAACGCAGAGGGTATGTGATCCCCGAAGATATCCGTGCCGTATGTCACGACGTGATGCGTCACCGTATCGGTTTGAGCTACGAAGCGGAAGCCAATAACCTGACATCCGAAGAGGTGATCAGCGAAATTCTGAACAAAGTCGAAGTCCCCTAAATAGTTGAAAGTTGAAAGTTGAGAGTTGAAAGTTGCGTAAGCAGCCCGTTTTTAGCTCTCTTATTAACTTTCAACTTTCAACTCTCAACTTTCAACTGAATAATATGGAAACAAGTGAACTATTAAAGAAGGTTCGACGGATTGAGATAAAGACGCGTGGCTTGTCCCGCAATATTTTTGCAGGACAATACCATTCTGCGTTCAAAGGGCGTGGTATGGCGTTTAGCGAGGTGCGCGAGTATCAATACGGAGATGATATCCGCGATATCGACTGGAACGTGACCGCCCGGTATGTCCGCCCCTACGTGAAGGTGTTTGAAGAAGAACGGGAGCTGACGGTGATGTTGCTGATCGACGTGTCGGGGAGTAGGGACTTTGGTTCTGTGAATGTAATGAAGAAAGAAGTCATTACGGAGATCGCTGCGACATTAGCCTTTTCGGCTATCCAGAACAACGACAAGATTGGCGTGGTGTTCTTCTCCGACAAGATCGAGAAGTTTATTCCTCCCCAGAAAGGGAAGAAACATATCTTGTATATCATTCGCGAACTGATCGACTTCCAGCCGGATAAAAAGCAGACCAATATTGCACAGGCATTGAAATATCTGACCAATGCGATCAAGAAGCGCTGTACGGCTTTCCTGATCTCCGACTTTATCGACAAGGATGGTTTCAAGGATGCCTTGACCATCGCCAACCGCAAACATGACGTGGTGGCCATACAGGTGTATGACCGCCGCGAGACGGAATTACCGGCTGTAGGGTTGATGAAGATCAAGGATGCGGAGACCGGACAGGAACGCTGGATAGACAGTTCTTCCGCCCGTGTACGGGCCGCCTACAAGGAATGGTGGGACCGCCGGCAGGCTGCTATGAGCGATTCGTTTAAGAAATGTCGTGTCGATTCGGTCTCTGTCCGTACGGAAGATGATTATGTGAAAGCATTGATTGCTCTTTTTGACAAACGTAATTAAAGCAAACAAATGAAATTAATAAAGAAAAGCATTCTGTTACTTGCACTTGCCGGTGGAACGTTCCTGTCCGGTGGGAAAGCGTATGCGCAGCAGGCACTCGTTGACGTCCGTGTCGATTCTGCTGCTATACTGATCGGAGAGCAGACTGTTTTACATTTGACGGTAACGACAGACAAAGATAAGGCCGTCCAGCTTGTCATCCCGCGTGACACGTTGATGGCAGGAGTGGAGGTGCTGGAAATTCCGAAAGCGGACTCCACCTTGATCGAAAACGACCGCCTGCTGATCAAGCAGGACTTGCTGGTGACCTCTTTCGACTCTTCCCTTTATCTGTTGCCTCCATTCATGGTGATCGATGGGGCGGATACCGTTTACTCCAACCAGGTGGCCTTGAAGGTGTCGACAGTTCCTGTCAATGCTGACAAACCGGAGGAGTTTTACGATATCAAAAGCGTCTGGAAGCCGCCTTTTGTATTGGCCGATTACTATCCCTGGATATTCGGCGTGTTGCTGACTCTGTTCCTGATTTGTGTGGTTGCCTACGTGATCAAACGTATGCGTAACCGTCAATCCATCCTGCCGTTCAAGAAGCCGGAACCGAAACTTCCGCCTCACGAACAGGCGATCAAGGAACTCGACGAGATTAAGCAGCAGAAACTCTGGCAACAGGGGCGCAGCAAGGAGTATTATACCTTGATTACGGATACGTTGCGCCGTTATATTGTGGATCGTTTCGGTATCAATGCGATGGAAATGACTTCCGGTGAGATACTTGATATCATCCGCAAGCAGGAAGAAGCGACTTCTGTCTATGAAAGCCTGAAACAGATCATGCAACTGGCCGATTTCGTGAAGTTCGCGAAGATGAATCCGCTGCCCGATGAAAACGATTTGAGCTTGATGAACGCTTATTTGTTCATTAACCAGACGAAGGTGGAAGAGATTCCCGTTCCCGGAGAAGGTGAAAAGGTGGAAGGTGAAGTAAAGCCTGTAGAAATGAATGATTCAAATATAAGTAAAGAATAAGATGATATTTGCAAATCCTACATATCTGTATTTGTTATTATTGCTGATCCCGATGATCGGATGGTACGTCTACAAACTGAGCAAGAATCAGGCAAGTTTGCAGGTATCGTCTACGGAAGGTTTCGATGCTCCGGGAGCAAGCTCCTGGAAAGTCTGGCTCAGGCATGTCCCTTTCATCTTGCGTATGGCGGCGGTGGCTGTCCTTATCGTGATATTGGCGCGTCCGCAGTCGACCAACAGTTGGCAGAACTCTTCGACGGAAGGTATCGACATCGTGCTGGCAATGGATATCTCGACCAGTATGATGGCGCAGGACTTGAAACCGAATCGTCTGGAAGCGTCCAAAGATGTGGCGTCCGCTTTTATCAACGGCCGTCCGAACGATAATATCGGGTTGGTCGTATTTGCGGCGGAGAGTTTCACGCAATGTCCGTTGACGACGGACCATACGGTCCTGTTGAACCTCTTCAAGGATGTCCAGCCGGGTATCATCCAGGATGGGACGGCGATCGGTCTGGGGTTGGCGAATGCTGTCAGCCGTATCAAGGACAGCCAGGCCAAGTCGAAGGTTATTATCCTGTTGACGGATGGTGTGAACAACCAGGGCGAGATCGCTCCGGTGACGGCTGCGAGATTGCCAAGACGTTCGGCGTACGTGTTTATACGATCGGTGTCGGAACGCAGGGCAAGGCGCCTTATCCATTCCAGACCGCTTTCGGTGTCCAGTATATGGATGTCGATGTGGAGATCGACGAACCGACTCTGAAACAGATCGCTGCTACGACCGGCGGACAATATTTCCGTGCGACGGACAACGCCAGTCTGAAGGAGATCTATTCGGAAATCGACAAGATGGAGAAGACAAAGATCAGCGTACAGGAATATAGTAAAAAGCAGGAAGAGTACAAGAATTGGGCGATCCTGCTGTTCTCACTGTTGCTGGTCGAGATATTATTGAGAAATACATTGTTAAGAAATATACCGTAAATATAAAAGGCTTATGTTTCGTTTTGCACATCCGGACTTTTTATACTTGCTCTTCTTGCTTCCCGTACTGGTTGCATTCTATGTGTATGCAATCGTCTTGAAGAAGAAGGCAATAAAGAAATATGGTAATCCTGAATTGTTGGCAGAGTTGATGCCGGAGGTTTCTCCCAAACGTCAGCATCTGAAGTTTTGGCTGTTGTTCGGAGCCATTACGATGGTTATCATAGTTATGGCCGGGCCACAGTTCGGTTCCAAACTGGAGACAGTGAAGCGTCAGGGAGTGGAGATCATGGTTTGTCTGGACGTATCCAATTCGATGTTGGCGGAAGATGTTTCGCCCGATCGTTTGTCCAAAGCCAAACAGATGTTGTCCAAACTGACCGACGGCTTTTCGAATGATAAGGTCGGACTGATCGTTTTCGCAGGAGATGCTTTCACGCAGCTCCCTATCACATCCGATTATGTCTCGGCCAAGATGTTCCTTTCATCCATCAACCCGTCGATGGTGTCGACACAAGGTACGGCTATCGGGGCTGCCATCAACCTGGCTGTACGTTCCTTTACGCCGAGCGAGACATCTGACAAGGCGATTATCCTGATTACCGATGGTGAGAACCACGAAGACGATGCCGTGAAAGCAGCTGCCGCAGCAGCAGAAAAAGGTATTCATGTAAACATTGTCGGTATGGGTGACCCGAAAGGTTCTCCGATCCCGGTGGACGGTAGCAACAACTACATGAAGGACAAGGATGGAAATGTGGTGATCACGAAACTGAATGAAGAGATGTGCCAGGAGATTGCGGCTGCCGGTCATGGGACGTATGTCCGGGCCGACAACACCAATTCTGCGCTTCGTGCACTTCAAAAAGAGATCGATAAAATGAATAAATCGGAACTGGACAGCAAAGTCTATTCGGAATATGACGAACGTTTCCAGACGTTTGCCTGGATCGCATTGATTCTGCTTTTGGTGGATTTTATGACGCTGGATCGCAAGAACCGTATATTCAGAAAAGTAAAATTATTCTCTTAATGCTATGGATAAGATGAAACGTATGCGAAAATCGATTATATGGATGGCGGCATTTATGTTCTGTTCTGGAGCCGTGTTGGCCCAGAAAGCGGAGCGTAAGAATGTGCGGGAGGGGAATAAACTTTATGAGACGGAAAAGTTTACCGAGCAGAAATCGCCTACCGGAAAAGCTTGGAGGTGAACCCGCGTTCATCCGAGGGGACTTATAACCTGGGGAATGCCCTGTATAAACAGAAGAAATTTCCTGAAGCTGCCGAGCAGTACCAACTGATAGCCGGACAGGGGGAGAAGATGATTGAAACGCCCGAAGGCAAAGCTCGCTTGGCGGAAATTTATCATAATGTCGGAAATATTGGCATGCAGAGCAAAGAGTATGCCAAAAGTGTCGAAGCTTACAAACAATCTTTGCGCCTGAACCCGAAAGATGATGAGACACGTTATAATTTGGCTTTGGCACAAAAATTGTTGCAGGATCAACAGAATCAGCAGAATGAAGATCAAAATCAGGATCAGAACGAGGATAAGAAGGAAGATCAGGATAAACAGGATCAACAGCAGCAGAATCAGGATCAGCAACAACAGCAGGATGATAAGAAGCAGGATAAGACACAGGAGCAACAACCGCAACAGCAAGAACAGATGAGCAAAGATAACGCTCAGCAGATGTTGGATGCCTTCCTGCAGGATGAAAAAGACACTCAGGAAAAGGTGAAGAAAGCGCAGGCTCAACAGCAACAGCGCCGTCGCACGGATAAAGAGTGGTAGTTGACAAATTAAGAATTAAGAATTAAAATTAAAAATAAGGATTGAGGAATGAGGAAATTAGTTTTCTTATTTGTTCTCTTTGCAACTTTCGGAGTGGTAGCCAGAGCGGCAGATGTAACGTTCAAGGCTTCTGCTCCGGAAGCTGTTGTTATGGGAGAAACTTTCAGATTGTCGTACACGGTGAATGCGGAAGGTAAAGATATACGTGTACCGGAAATACCGGACTTCGAGGTATTGATAGGTCCGTCTACTTCCACAAATATGAGTACCCAGATTATTAACGGTAAAATGACAACCGAAACATCATTGACGTTTACCTATATCCTCCAACCGAAGAAAGAGGGTACTTTCAATATCGCACCGGCAACAATCAAGGTCAAAGGCGCTAATTACACGTCTAACGCATTAGTGATAAAAGTGCTTCCTCCCGATAAGGCGGAAGAGGCAACCAAAGGTGGTTCGACCGGTACTGGAATCAGTAAGGACGATGCTTTTCTGACAATCGATGTTTCTAAACGGAATGTGTATGAACAGGAAGGCATTTTGGTTACGTTTAAATTGTATGTAAGAAAAGATATCGGAGGGATTGATCAGCCTAAGTTCCCCGAATTTACGGGTTTTCTTGCCCAAGAGGTAGAGCTGCCGCAAAATAAGCAGCTGGTAATGGAAAACTATAAGGGAAAGAATTACGGGACTGCTATTATAAAACAAACGGTGTTGTATCCTCAACGTTCAGGGAAGATTACGATTCCTTCCGGGAAATTGGATATTGTTTTGCGTGTGCCTGGACCGGCCAGACAGAGAACCAGCGTATTCGACGATTTCTTCGGTTCTTCGTCTTATATAGATGTAAAGAAAGAACTGACTACTCCTCCTGTAACAATCGATGTTAAACCGTTGCCGTCGGGTAAGCCGGCTTCATTCTCCGGTGCGGTAGGTAATTTTACAATGACATCCAGCATCAGTTCCAATAATGTAAAGACAGACGATGCTGTTACTGTGAAGGTGAAGATTTCCGGTAATGGAAACATTAAACTGATAAAGAATCCGGAAGTGGCTTTCCCGAACGATTTCGACGTGTACGATCCGAAGGTGGAAGTGGACATCAAGACTACTACGGCCGGATCTTCCGGTACGAAGACGATCGAATATATGGCGATCCCGCGTTACGCAGGTGATTTCGAAATTCCGGCTGTCGCATTCTCTTATTTCGATACCAAGACAGGTTCTTATAAGACGATTACATCCGAGCCGTACAAACTGCATGTAGAGCAGGGTAAGGGGGGAGGAACATCTCCTGTCGTTTCTAACTTCAGCAATAAGGAAAGTGTTAAATACCTGGGTAAGGATATCCGTTACCTGAAGGTGAATGACATTCATTTCGTTCCGAATAATGAACTGTTCTTCGGTTCATTCATGTACTATATGTGCTATCTGATCCCGGCAATCCTATTCGTTGTCTTCTTCTTCATCTACCGTAAGCAGGTGAAAGAGAATTCCAACTTGGCATTGGTTCGAACAAAGAAAGCTAATAAGATGGCGGTAAGACGTTTGAAAAATGCCGGCAAGCTGATGAAGGAAAACAAGAAAGAAGAATTCTATGACGAAGTGCTTCGTGCCTTGTGGGGCTACCTGAGCGACAAGTTAAGTATCCCGCAGGCCAACCTGACAAAGGATAATGTCGAAACGGAACTGGCGAAATATGGTGTGGACGACGCTTTGATCAAAGAATTTATGGATATCCTGAACACTTGCGAGTTTGCCCGCTATGCTCCGGCACAGGCTTCGGATGCGATGGATAAGTTATATGAACTGACAGTGGATGCCATTGGCAAAATGGAAAATACAATTAAAAAGTAACGCGATGAAGATGAATATAAATATGAAAAAGATCGTATTCTTTCTCCTGGTTCAATTTGTTGCCATAGGAGCGTTTGCTCAAGAGGCAGCGATCAAAGAAGCGGAAGTTGCCTATACGAAAGAAGATTATGGCAAGGCTATCGAACTCTACGAAGGGCTTCTGAAGACTCATGGTGAATCGGCCGAAATTTACTATAATTTAGGGAACGCTTATTATAAGGAGAACAAGATTGCTCCGGCCATCTTGAACTATGAGCGGGCTTTGCTACTGGATCCGGGGGATGGGGATATCCGTTTCAACTTGCAGTTGGCACGTCAGAAGTCTGTCGACAAGATCGAACCGGTGGGCGATTTCTTCCTCCACCGTTGGTTCGACAAGGTTCAAAATATGGGGGCTGCCGATTCGTGGGCGCAGACCGGTATCGTTTGTTTTATCCTTTTTATCGGCTGCCTGATCCTGTTTTTCTTCTCCAAATGGATTCATTTGAAAAAAATCGGGTTCTATTTGGGACTGGTATTCTTGGTGTTGGTCATCTTTGCCAATATCTTTGCCGGGAACCAGAAGGACGAGCTGGTAAACCGGAAGAGTGCGATCGTGTTTGCTCCGACCGTGACAGTGAAAAGTTCTCCCGATGCAAGTGGAACCGACTTGTTTATTCTGCATGAAGGAACAAAGGTTCTATCAAAAGCAAGTTGGGAGACTGGAATGAAATAGAAATGGAAGATGGAAATGTAGGATGGATGCCGAGCAAAGACATTGAAGTTATATGATTGAAAAAATACTAATTTACGAACGCGATGCGTTCTTTGCGCTTAACGGCAGCGACTCTGCTTTTCTGGATCGTTTTATGTGGATTTTCACAGGAAAGGCAGTTTGGCTGCCGTTAGCCTTTTTGATTCTGCTGGTTCTGATCTATAAAAAGAACTGGCGCGAGTCGTTATTGGTTCTGTTGGCGATCGTATTGGTCGTTACGCTGTGCGACCAGTTTGCCTCTCATGTCTGTAAGCCTATTTTTACCCGTTTCCGTCCGACTCACCATCCTGATTTTATGGACCAGGTGAAAATTGTTTTCGGATACCGGGGGGGACTTTACGGGTTTATCTCCAGCCATGCTGCGAACGCTTTCGGTTTTGCGACTCTTATGGCATTGATCATGCGGGATAAACTGTTTGGCTGGACGATTTTTTTCTGGGCGGTTCTTACCGCTTATACGCGGGTTTATCTCGGAGTCCATTTCATTTCGGATATCGTGCCGGGTGCCGTTTCGGGTGTGTTCTTCGGTTATCTGGTCTACAAGCTCTATTCTTTCAGCCGTTCGAAGTTACTTCCTGTGGAGGTGAATAACCGGGAACCGCTGTATTCGAAGAAACGTATCCGTCTCATTGTCTATGCAATATATGTGACGATCCTTATTATTATCATTTTTAATGTACCGCTTGCGGCTTGCCTGCAAAAATGATACATGTCGTAAAGCATATTTATTTACACGGAATAATTTTGTCGCTGTAATTTATAATGACTAAGTTAGTGGCACGAAATAAAACAAAGTAATTAACCTTCAAAATAAGGAAGCCATGACAAAAACTATTACATTTAATGAACTTCGCAGACTGAAAGACAGTCTGCCTGACGGAAGCACTCACCGTATTGCTGATGAGCTGGGAATCTCTGTTGAAACAGTTCGCAACTATTTCGGTGGGCATAATTTTAAAGATGGCAAAAGTTGTGGAATACATATTGAACCGGGACCTGACGGAGGTTTAGTAGTATTGGACGATACCACAATATTCGAACGTGCTTTGCAGATACTCGCTGAAAACGAAGAAGTATCGGAAGCACAGCAAGCGTAAAGAAATTCATTTTACAAAGAAATCCCATAGCTGAATCTAAAAAGACGCTGTGGGATTTTTTGTTTACTCAACATTTAGTGATTTCCGATTGTTTAATCTATAAAAACACACGAGTATGGAAGATAAATTAGTAACGTTAGCGATTCACACGTTCGAGAAAGCCCAGATTCTCAAAACGATGCTTGAAACAGAGGGGATTGAAGTCTACATACACAATGTAAACCAAATCCAACCGGTAGTTTCGGCTGGTGTACGTGTGCGAATTAAAGAAAGCGATCTGCCTCATGCCTTGCGTATCATCGAAGACAGTAAATGGCTTAACGAGGATGCCGAACAAGAGGAAAAAGCCGGTCCACAGGAGAAGAAGATATTGATACCGATAGACTTTTCCGACTATTCTGTCAAAGCGTGTGAATTGGGAATCAACTATGCCCATAAAGTCGGAGCCGAAGTGATGATCATGCACGCTTATTTCAGTCCTTATTTCCCGTCTGCTATTCCGATGGGCGACACGTTGGCTTACCAGGTGAACGAGGAAGAGACGGCACAGAATGTCCTGAAGCGTGTCCAGATCGATATGGAAAACATCTGTACGTTGATCAATCGCAAGATGCACTCTGGTGAACTTCCTGAAGTGAAATACAATTATGTTCTCCGTGAAGGTTTGCCGGAAGAAGAGATCATCGCCTACAGCAAGGAATACCATCCGTCATTAATCGTGATGGGAACTCGCGGAAAGAGCCAGAAAGATCTGGATCTGATCGGTAGCGTCACGGGTGAAGTGATCGAGGTGAATAAGGTTCCTGTCCTGGCTATTCCTGAAAATGTGCCTTTTGAAGATTTGAGCGAAGCTAAAAATATAGCGTTTGCCACTTCCTTCAATCAGCGTGACTTGGTGGCGTTCGATGGGTTTATGGAAATCATCAAACCGTACAATGCCCATATCCACTTGTTTAATATTTCGACAAGTAAGAACGAATGGAATGAAATACGCTTGACAGGAGTCAACGAGTATTTCAAGAAGCAATACCCGGAGGCCCATATCACCCACACGGTGCTGGCCGATGGCGATCTGTTATTGGCAATCGAAAAGTTTGTGCGGGATGAACATATCGACGTGATAGCACTCAGTACCTATCGACGGAATATCCTGGCACGCATGTTCAACCCTTCTATCGCCCGTAAGATGTTGTTCCATACGGACACACCGTTGCTGGTCATGCATGCATAAGTCATAGTGATCTGAAACAGTCGGCATTTACTGCTGACTGTAGATGACATGGAACACCCAGATGAACGAGATCCCTAAATCTGCGTTCATCTGGGATGTTTTTATTATAGGGTGGACGGTCCCCTTTTAGCCTTGCTCCAAGCTCCATTTCCCTTGTTTTTGTGCAGGTAGAAGAATCCCCGAATAACATTTATATTCATAAAAATAAAATAGTAGGGGATAAATAGCAGTTTATTACGTAGGTTCCGCTGTTCCATTTTGTAACCAGCATAGGCGGCAGTGTAAAACAGCAGTTGCAGGACGAATATCCCTATGTAGAAAGGACTTCCTGACAGAGCGAGGACAAAATTTGCCGGCAATAGTAGGAAAAGCATTAATGGGGTAAGCGTCCAACGCAATACACGGTGGCTGACATACTGGAAACTAAGTGTGCCGTAGCGGAAAATATTGAACAGGCCTTTAAGACGCCAGACCGATTGCAGGCCGCCGGCTGCTATTCGTATTTTCCGTTTCTCTTCTTCTTTCATGTTCAGGGAAGCAGTCTCTGTAGCATAGGCTTTCTTGCAATAGGCTATCTTATAACCTTTGGCGGCAATGCGGAGGGAAAGGATGAAGTCGTCTAACAAGGTATCTGCCGGCATTTGTTCGAATAGACAGGTTTGTATGGCGAAAAGTTCCCCTGCCGCACCGACAGCTGAATAAAGCCGATCGTCCAAATCTTTCAAAGCCGATTCATATCTCCAATAGATGCCTTCTCCGGCGGTCGCCCCTTGGCTGATTGAGTATCGACTCTCTTTTCTCCTGCCACACATCCGACTTCGGGATTTGAAAAACTATGGACGATCTCTTTTATGGCATCTGTATTCAGCATTGTGTTGGCATCCGTAAAAACGACATAGGGTGTCGAGACATATTGCATTCCCCGGTTCAAGGCGGCTGTTTTGCCTTTCCGTTCGGGATTGAAGAGGACGGTGGCATCTTCATAGGCTGCCAGCCGTTCGTTTGTGCGGTCGTTTGATCCGTCGGTCACCCATACGATATGTAGTTTGTCGGCTGGATAGGAGAGACTCCGGCAGTTTGCCATCTTTTTCGGGATAATGTCTTCTTCATTATAAGCAGCGATGAAGAGCGTCACGTCGGGCAGGGGGACTGGGAGGGCCCGGATATTCTCCTTCTTAATTGTTTCTTTGATACGCACCAGAAGGTATAACAGGATTCCATAACCGATATAAGTATAAAAGACGATGAATAGTCCGAACCAAAATAAGAAGACGAAGAGGGAGTATATTTGTTCCATGCAGTTTTTTGTATAAATTATATTATTCCGAGTGTTGCAAATGTACTTAATTTTTCTTCCATCCCTCATGAATAGAAGAATAATGTTTTTAATAGTATGTAATAATCAATATATTTTGGATTTTACTGAAAACAAATCATTACATTTGTTGACGATTAAAAAATAAACAAATCTAAGGGGTAAAATACATGAAATCTATATTGGTGACCGGAGGAGCCGGATTTATAGGGTCGCATTTATGCAAACGATTAGTGAAGGAAGGAAACAGGGTGATCTGCCTGGATAATTATTTTACCGGCTCCGAGCTCTTTGTGCACGATCTGCTTAAGTACCCCGGATTTCAATTGGTCGAACACGATGTGACCATTCCCTATAAAACGACTTCAATGATTGATGAAATCTATAACTTGGCATGCCCGGCTTCGCCGATCCATTACCAGTATGATCCGATTAAAACAATTAAGACTTCTATTTTGGGAGCTATCAATATGTTGGACTTGGCTCAAGAGCATGATGCCCGTATTTTACAGGCTTCGACGAGCGAGGTATATGGCGACCCTTTCGTTCATCCACAGCCGGAATCGTATTGGGGAAATGTGAATACAATAGGCCTCCGTAGCTGTTACGACGAAGGGAAACGGGCATCGGAAACGCTTTTCATGGATTATTACCGGCAAAACAAACTGAAGGTTAAAATTATCCGTATCTTTAATACTTATGGTCCATATATGACGGTCAATGACGGTCGTGTCGTTTCCAACTTCATTATTCAGGCTCTTAACAACGAGAGTATAACAGTCTACGGCAGTGGGCATCAGACCCGTAGTTTCCAGTATGTGGATGATTTGGTAGAGGGAATGGTCCGCATGATGTCGACCGGAGACTCTTTTACGGGGCCGGTCAACCTGGGCAACCCCGACGAGTTTACGATGCTTGAACTGGCAGAGCATATCATCCGCCTCACAGGCTCCCGCTCGGAGATCGTTTTCCGTCCTTTGCCATCCGATGATCCTAAGCAACGGAAGCCGGACATTACGCTTGCCAGGAAGATGCTCCACGGGTGGACGCTTCTATCTCTCTGGATGAAGGGCTTAGAAAGACAATCAGTTATTTCCAAGGTTTGTAAAGGCTGGCATATGTTACTAATAAGGCTACTGGAGATCATCTTGTTTGTATGTTTCTCCGTCAATATATTGTATTTGCTCGTTTTCAGCATCGCTTCTGTGTTCGGAAAACGGGAGAAGAGAGAGAAGGAGGCCGTTTCTTTTCGTCGTGTCGCCATATTGGTGCCGGCCTATAAAGAAGACCGGGTGATCATGGAGTGTGTGGAATCTTGCCTGCGGCAGAATTATCCGCATGACCGGTATGATGTGGTGGTTATCTCCGACCGGATGGAAGCGGTAACGAACGGGAGCTGTCGGCTTTACCTCTTATTTTGGAGGTCGTCCGCTTCGAGAACAGTACGAAAGCAAAGGCGCTGAATCTGGCCATGAGCCATCTGTCGGGCTATGATTTGGCTTTGATCTTGGATGCGGATAACACCATAGGCCCTGACTATCTCAATCAAGTCAATGCTGCTCCTTTCAACGGAAACATCGTCGGCTACCAGACACACCGGACAGCCAAGAATAAGAATACGAGTCTCGCTTACCTCGATGCTGTAAGTGAAGAGATCAATAACAGTATTTTCCGGCAAGGGCATGTGAATATGGGCCTGTCGGCCGCTTTGATCGGTTCAGGTATGGTCTTTGATTTCGAACTAATCAAAAAGATGCTATCCGATATACACGCGATTGGCGGTTTCGACCGGGCTTTGGAACTTACTTTATTTAAAGCTGGTAAACGTATTGATTATTTGCCGGATACTTATGTCTTGGATGAGAAGGTTCAGAACTGCCGGGATTTTGCCCGACAACGTAGGAGGTGGCTGTCGGCACAGATTCATTACCTGAGGGAGTTTGTTGGTGATGTGCCGGTTGCCTTGTTGAATAAGAATTGGGATTTTTGCGATAAACTGTTCCAGCAGATGAGTATTCCCCGTTTGCTCCTGTTGGGAGGTGCTTTTATTATTGCTCTGGTCATTTCTTTCATTTCCTGGCAAGTTTCCCTGAAATGGTGGGCGCTGTTCTGTATATTGATAGTCTCTTTGCTATTGGCTGTTCCAAAGAGTTTATATACCAGGAGCTATTCGTTGCCGTGATAGAATTGCCGGAGACGTTTTTCAGTATGTTCCTGAACCTTTTCCGTTTAAAGGGAGCTAATGAGAAGTTTATTCATACGGAGCATGGGGTAGAATAATAAAAAGATCGATATGTTTGTCGGATGTTGGAATAGAGGAAGTGAACTCCCGGAAGGGCAACAGGCTGAGCTGGAAGAGGGGATGGCTTATAAGGTGGATTGTCAGTGCTATCTGCGGAAGAATGTGCATATCTGGTTTTTCGGTGAGCTATATAATAAGAAGGAGTTAGGATATGGCTCGATAGACGATGCGGAAACATTTTTCACCTTATATGACCTAAAGGGAATCCAGGGGCTTTCCTCTTTGGATGGAGCTTTTACCTGTGTTATGAAAACTCCTGATTCGGTATTGATCGTTCGTGATCGACACGGTCTGGCTGACCAGGTATATTATACGGATAAGTATTTTGCTTCTTCTCTTTCTCTTTTGACATTGACGAAGGGATTCGAGGCGACACCAGATTACCAGGCATTGAGTTCTTTCTTATCGATCGGTTATATCGCTACCCCTTGTTCTGCCTTTTCAAGCGTTCGGAAATTAGGTGCTGGAGAAGTCTTGACATACAAGGATGGACATATGGAGTCCGGTCCCTTGTTTCCTACCGATGCCATAATTCCGGTTTCATCCGAGGAAAAAACATTGGAGGCTTATGCCGAAGAATACGCCGCTTTGCATATCGGAGCTATAAGAAAGCGTATCGGTGAAAGTTCGAATGTTGGCATTCTTTTGAGTGGTGGATATGATTCCGGATGTAATCTGGCAGCATTACGTTCCTTTTACAATGGCGATATCCGTTCTTATTCAATCGGGTTCAAAGGGGACAATTGGACGGAATTACCTTTGGCCCGGTGTATGTCCGAAACGTTCCGGACGATTCATACCGAATATGAGATGGACGGGAGCGAGATAAAGGCGCTTCCAGCTTTGGTCGAGCAGTTAGGGGATCCTTTTGTGGAAGGTGGATTAATGGTAAATTATGCTGTTATGCGCCTGATAGGGAAGGAGAAACCGGATGTAATATTGGGAGGAGATGGCAATGATCAATATTTCGGGACTTCCGGGCGCGAGGTCGCCTTGCATTATCTGATATCCCGCTATGGGATGAAGCCGATCGTGAATTTTTTATATAAGGTTCTGGATCGGCCTGCTTTTGATACAGATGCAAGTCCTTACCGGATCCGTTTCCACCTGGATAAGATATTGCATATTTTGGAGGGAGATTTATTTGGCTTTCCTACGTTTCGGTTAGAAAAACTGCTCAGAGACCATTCTTTTCTTTATTCTTCTCCACATCCGCTTCCTGATATGCGTAGTTTTGAGTATTTATATACCCAGCATAACTATAAGACTGATGTAGAAAAGATTATTAATCAGGTCATCTTGTTTAAGGCTTCTAAAATTGCTGATATGTTCGGCAACCATCTGGTCTTTCCTTACATGGATCTGGATTTATATATGTTCCTGGTGCGATTACCGGTTCGTTATAAATGCAAAGGAGACAGTGTTTTTCGAATAGCCAAAGGAGATGTTACGGCTAAATATCTATTGAAATATCATTATAAGTCTATGCTTCCGGAGGCAATCACCGTAAAGAAAAAGCAGGGAGGATTTGCTCCTATGCCCGTCTTTTTCAAGGATGACAAACAGCGTGCGCGGATTGCTGACTACGTCCTTAGTTCATCTCTTGTTTCCGATTTCCTGAATAGAGACTATGTGGAGAAGTTTGTCGTTTCATACGACAGGGAATCGCATGAAGCTGGTAATTGGTTCTGGTATAAGCAGAATAGAGCTATACAATATTTTAATTTGCTGGCTCTATCTGTCTGGTGGGAGAAGTTTGTCAAACAGGGTAATCAATTTTTCTGATTTTATTATGAGTTTATGAAGATGAAAGTTTCTATAATCATACCTGTTTATAATGTTTCCAAATATATCGAGCGTTGTTTAAAATCTGTTCTCGGCCAGACTTGGAAAGATCTTGAGATCATCTTGGTCGATGACTGTACTCCTGATGATTCGATGGATATTGTCCGGGGTATATTGGAAACTTCCTCCCGAAGTGATATTGTCACCATTCTGAAACATGAGAAAAACAGAGGCCTTTCGGCTGCCCGCAATACAGGCATCCGGCAGGCTACAGGTAATTATCTTTATTTTTTGGACAGTGACGACTATTTGCCGGCCAATGGTATCGAGTTATTGGCGGATGCGGCGATCCAATATGATGTCGATTTTGTAATCGGTAATTATGAAATAACAGGCTCGCCCCGTTGGACTCCTCCTTTATTATTGGATACCTGTCTGTTAGTTAATAACAAGGAAATATTATCGGCTTATTCTAAAGATAAATGGTATGTTATGGCTTGGAATAAGTTGATAAGAAAATCATTTGTAGATGATAGTAGTTCTTTTTTTTCAGGAAGGGATTATACATGAGGATGACTTATGGTCTTTTATGTTGGCTTGTAAAGCTCAGAAGGCTTGTTGTGTGGATCAGACGACTTATTATTATACGATTCAATCTGATTCCATTATGGGTAAACCGTCAATGTATGCTTTGGAATGCAGGGTGAAAATAATTGGATGCTTATATGATTACATAGATTTGCATCCGAATTTGAAAGAGGTCTCTGATGTTTATGTATTGTTTGAAACTTTAAAAGCCAAATATTTTGACAGAATCCTCTATTTTTCGAAAGATAAGGAGTTTCAATATGCGGCATATGTTTCCTTCCGTACGCAAACGTATATTTCGCCAATAAAAGCATTACTCGTTTTTAATCCTGGTATCAAACTTTGCTTGCGTAATGTTCATAAGCTCCTTCCTGAAAAACTGGGCTTTGAATATTTTAAAGCATTTGTGTATATGTCGTATAAGTTATTAATAGCATCGATAAAACTAAGACAATGGAGCGGTCGGCAATAGACAGGATACGAAGGTGTAAGATTTCAGTTATCGTACCTATATATAAAGCGGAAAAGACTTTGTCTAAATGTATAAGTAGCATTTTAGAACAATCTTTACCGGATTTTGAATTATTATTGATAGATGACGGAAGTCCTGATGCTTCAAGTAGTATTTGTGAAGATTGGGCCGATAGAGACGAACGAATTCGTGTTTTTCATCAGCAAAATGCCGGTGTCAGTGCTGCCCGGAATAAAGGATTAGTTGAAGCCACAGGGGAGTATGTCTGTTTTGTCGATTCGGATGATTGGGTAAAAACTGATTATTTAAAAGATTTATATGAGTCATTATTATCTGATGATAGTAAGTCCGGGCTAATCGTACATGGTTTTGTCGAATGTCTTCCTGATGGCAGGGTAATTTCGGAAATCAAATTGCAGGATAAAATTTTGAAGGAAAAACAATTTGCTGATGCTTTTATTCAGGATGATATATGCAGGTTAGGGTATATATGCTCTAAATTGTACCGAAAAGATTTAATTGACAAGCATAATATTGCTTTTAATACAGAAGTAGCATGTTGCGAAGATTTACTTTTTATGTTGGAGTATTTGTTGTATTGTGATTATATCGTATATGGAAAAAGTACCCATTATATTTATGTTAGGTATTGCACATCGCTGTCTGTTCGTGTGAATTCTTTTGAATCGGAATACGTTTGTTTCTTGCAGTATATATCATTGGCAGAACAGATAAAACATAAATATGGTCTATCGTCTGAGGATATGGAATCTGTCTATCGTTCGTTGATGGTTTGTTTTCGCCGTACCTTGAAGACCGATTATCAGCCGGGAAATACTGTTTTAAGAAAAGAAAGACTTATGCATTTGAGAAAACTGGTAGATACACGTCTGGAAATGATACGTTTCTATTATCATCCGGTATATAAAATAGACCTGTTTGGAAGATACCTGTTATTACATCGTATGTTCTATTTATATGATTTACTGATGACAACAGTCTTTTTATTAGGTATACGATCCGTTTTTATGGGTCCTAAAAGTAGTTCTATGATAAGCTGTCCAATTCCATAAAGCAAAATGATGAATGAGTCCCGTTCTTACAAAAGTTTATTGAACGCCCAGATCGGTCTGATTTTTTATTTGGTCACACTGGCTTTATCCTTTGTGTCCAGAAAAATATTTTTGGATAATCTAGGGGTGGAATTTATTGGTCTGACCGGAACGTTAACTAATATTCTTGGTTTTCTCAATTTGGCGGAATTCGGAATAGGATCTGCTATTAGTTTCTTTCTTTACAAACCGTTGCAAGTTGCCGATCGTGGCCGGATTTCGGAACTTATTTCTATATTTGGATATGTCTACCGCAAAATAGGCTGTATGATTGGGGCAGGGGGAATTGTGGTCAGTCTGTTTTTCCCTTTGATCTTCAAACAGACACCGATGGAATTCGGTATTATTTACTTTGTGTTTTATTGCTATCTCGGTTCTTCACTGATCGGTTACTTCATCAACTATCGCCAGGTATTGTTGACTGCCGATCAAAAGAACTATATTGTCACTGCCTATTTTCAAACGGCCAGTATTATTAAAACACTGGTACAAATCTTATTGGCTTGGTATTTCAAAAACCTTTTTATCTGGATCAGTATAGAGTTCTTGTTTAGTATAATCAGTTGTTTGATCTTGAACTGGAAAATCGATAAGGAATATCCGTGGTTAAAAAGTAATCTTTCTGATGGTAAACGACTACTGGAGAAAAATCCCCGATTATTCGTATATACCAGGCAGATATTTATACATAAAATCAAAGATTTCTTACTGAATAGAAGTGACGAAATCATGATCTTCGCTTTTGTTTCGCTGAAAATGGTTGCATATTACGGAAATTATACCCTCATTATCACAAAAATAAATCAAATCATCTCCACCGCTCTCGACAACGTCAGTGCGGGTGTAGGACAATTGATTGCCGAAGGAGATCAGCAAAAGATTATGAAGGTTTTTTGGGAACTTATAGCTATTCGCTATTTTATAGCAGGTGTAGTCGTTTTTGGTCTTTTTCATCTGTTGCCGCCTTTCATCACTCTCTGGTTGGGATCGAAATATTTACTTGGCCAGAGTGTACTAATCCTTTTAATGATCACTGTCTTTGTTATGCAAACACGGGGAGTGTAGATATTTTTAATCATGCTCATGGCCTATATGCCGATGTCTGGACTGCTTGGGTGGAAGGTGTTGTGAATCTTGCGGTCACTATCACTGCTGCTTATTATTTGGGTATAGCAGGAGTATTATTGGGTAAAATAGCCAGTATCTTGCCAATCATTGTTTTTTGGAAACCTTATTATTTGTTTTCTACCGGTTTTAAGCTTCCGGTTAAAGTTTATTGGAAGCAGACAATCCGTTATTATTTTTTGTTTGCTGTTGGTTTTTTTCTCTTTACCTTGCTAAGCCGATGGGTTCCTTTCAAGCCAGAAAGAAATTTTGGCAATCTGATCGGGTATGCTTGTTTGACGGTGCTCCCTTTTACTTTCTGTTATTTCTTCTTATTACTGTTTGGTGCTACAGGAATGAAAGATTTTTTAGGCCGGTTTTTCCAGCTTGTACAATTATTAAAAAATAAATTTTGCAGATAATGAAAAAAGTATCAGTTATCACAGTTAACTACAATAATGCGGATGGCTTGAAAAGAACGCTTGAAAGTCTTTTTGCTCAAACTTTCACTGATTATGAATCAATTGTAATAGATGGCGGATCAACTGACGGAAGCCGGGAGATAATCGAAAACTTTGCTGATCGGATTACGTATTGGGTGTCGGAACCCGACGGAGGTATTTATCATGCAATGAATAAAGGTATTCGTCAAGCTACAGGTCTTTATTATAATTTCATGAATTCGGGTGACCTTTTTGAAGATCCGACGGTCCTGGAAAATATATTCGCTTCTGATCCTACCGAAGATATTTTGTTTGGAAAGTATGCCAGTGACCGTCACCCGAAAGGAGTTGCCTATCCGACTCCTATCACAATGTTGACTTTGTACAAGACGCATCCGAATCATCAAGCTTCTTTTTTGAGGTGGACACTGTTTAATGATCATTTGTATGACGAAACTTATCGGATTGCCTCAGATTGGAAATTTTTTATAGAGTGTCTGATTTTCCGTCAATGTAGCTATGCACATCTAGATGTAATAGTTGCCCGGTACGACCAGACTGGGATCAGTAGTGTGAACCAGAAACTTTATGAAGAGGAGCGGGAGCAAATACTTCATTTGTTATTGCCTGATAGAATCTATGCCGATTACATCTATTTGGGAGATGCCGATTCACCTCTTCTCAAACTCACTCCCTACTTCAATCGGACAAGGGGATTCCAGCAGTTAATTTATGGAATCACTTATGCTTTGATACGGTTTCGCTCACTTTTTGTCAGGGAGTTAGGACAACTGCACTAAAATCGCAACTAAATATCGTATTTTGTATCTTGTATGAATATTTACAAAACAACTATCATACTATCATTATTACTTAGTTACTATTGATTATCAATTTATTGAGTTATGATAGTCTTTATTCTCAACTATCATGCCTCTATCATACTATCATCTTATATATTTCTTTATTTGATTGATAATATGTTGTTTATGTGAATTATGAGCAAAAAACATATAGACAGATAGAAGCGGATTTTTATTAAAAACGACGTATTTTCCCCGGATTAAGAAAAGAAACAGCGTATAAAATCCTGCCAAACAAGGCGGAAAAGTTGTCCGACATCCCTGTCACAGCTTTCCGAGACCCGGATCTCCTGCCCTTCAACATACGGGTCTCGGTGCTCCGATATCCGGGTCTCAAGCAGCTTCTCAAGTTGTTTTTGCAAAAAAAGGCTTGATTGTGTGATAAAATGTAGGGTATTAGAATTTTGATACGGTTACCCTATCAGGGAGTAGGAAGTCTTTTCAATTTATTTGTGGGGTACAGTCCCTAAAAACAGCCTACTTGAAATTTTCCACTTTTTACAGACTTTTTCCACTAATATAGGACAGAAGGTTGCAATAGATCCAGCAAACAGAAATACAAGAAATTCGTTTTGTATGCCTATCCCTGAAAGGATAATACGACCTCCTGATGTGCCAAAACCATGATATAGATAGATTGTGTATGCATATTGGGCTAACCAGATAAAAAAGCGATTGTTTAGTTTTAAGTTGACTAAAAATGAGGAGGAAAGAATACCAATAATGATTGATAAATGATATTTGGTATAAAATGTTGTAATATGCGGGTAAAAGAAATTCATTTGTTGTAAAACAATTCCTATAATAAGGCCCGCTAAATATATTTTTAGCATTACCGGGTTTGATAGTCTCTCTTTGAACCTGACAATACCTACACCGGTAAGGAAGAAAGGCGATAAGTAGAACGCATTTTTAAATGCAAAATAATTGGGAACGGACCTTGGTATTATACCTGTTAATTCAGAATAGCATAATAGCAGGCTACAATCATAAGAATATACCATCTGGATATGGTATTCAGATATTTTCTTATGTCACAGATAGCTATGCCGATAAAAACAAGGAACAGGGCAGGCAAATACCAGTAGATACTGTAAGGAAATATATAAATTTTCCATATATCGGGTAATACCATTTTGTTGTTTGTTCCAGGAATGAAATATTGGAGCAGGAAATATAAGGAACCGACAAATACCATCGGAAATAGTAGACGTCTGACCTTCTTCCTTAGAAAGATGGAAATATTATCAGCCTTTACGGGATGTAAAGCATATACCCACCCTGAGATAACAGTGAAGAGAGGCATTCGAATGTTTACAAAAAGATCGTATAGATATCTGAAAAAGGAATCATTGGCAACTTTCATTCCTCCTTCCGATGTAGAGCCGATAACGTGCCCCAGCACAACAAGTAAGATTGCAATTCCACGTAAAGTCTCTATGTGGCAGGATTTTTGTTTTATCATAAGAAACCTCTATCGGATTATTTTTTTAATCAAATCTCTAAGTTTTAATAGCCCTTTTCGAACCAAGGGTAAAGACTGGCCGTTTTTTATGTTGTACAGTACAGACTGTGAGTCAAATATCATCTCGAAGTTCTCAGTGCATAAAACGGGTTTTCCTGTAATTTTATTTATTTCGATAGCTTGTGGCAAAGAGCTTTCTATAAATAATTTATATGGATTGAGTCTATATTCATTTGCTTTATGTGAAGCATGACAGTTTGCTTTTTGCCTGGCTTCTTTGTTTGGTAGATCCAACATGACCAATTTGTTGTATTTAACCTTGTTAGCCTTTAACCATATTTCTGTTTCCGACCTATATTTTTCCAGACGGGAAGTTACCAATGTGCCAATTGGGGCACCTGGGATGAATAGAGGCTGCGCATGAAGAATAAAGTTTTTATATAATATACCATCGTCATTTTGTTCGGGTAAGGGATCTACACATAAAACACCGTCTATATCCATACAGGTTTTTTCCAATACGGTGTGATTCAGAATATTCCATTGGAAATAACGAGGAAGAGGAACGATATCAAAAGCATAATCAACCATATTTTCTTTACCGGGAATAGCATAAACGACACAATATCGGATGTTAAACTCATTTTCCAGATGTTTGACTTGTTCTTTACACTTTTGTATAGCCGACCCGGACGAAATGCTGTCATCGACGATCAATATTTTTTTGTATCGCCGGGAATCAAAGAACTGTCCTCTTTCTCCGGCTTTGTAGATATGACCATTGATAAATGAGCCGAGATCGGTCACAGGTCTATTCAGATAAAGAGCCAGGAGGTTTGCCGGAAACATTCCACTACGAGGAATGCCGACAACCAGATCGATATCCCTGGGAATGATATATAAGCGCTTTAATATGATCTGATTAAGGTCGGAGATACTTCTATAGTTCATAATGTCTTCTTTGAAATTGTTCGATAATATTATAAATTTTCTGGACACTATGCTCCAACTGTGTGTTTCTGCAAAACAGATACGTTCTTCTTTCTTTATCGGATCATTTATTTCTTTCAGGGCCTTGTCTAAGGCTTGAAGATATTCGTCTTTATTTGCCGGCAGATATGTATGTGCCGCAAAAATGTCCCGCATGGTATGAGTACTGGTCGCAACAATCGGCTTCCCCATAGCCAGGTATTCGTCTATTTTTAATGGATAATTTCCGTTTGTAATATCGTTGACCATTTGGGGATTGATGCAGACATCGTAGCTATTGATATAAGCCGGTAAAGTTTCAACCGGCTTTTTGCCTAAAAAATAGATATTAGGGAGTCGGTGTATCGGATGTTGACTGAACACTTCGTCTTCCGGGCCTGTAAAAACAAAGCTGTATACAGGTCGTTCTTCTGCAATTTGTAAAAGCAGATCACTATCCAGACGGGTACTGTTGACTGTGCCGACATAGCCAATTATAGGATGGGGTATAGGCTTTATATCTTCCGGTATCAGCCATTTTTTCCGACCATCATACAGAGCAAGATTGACTCCGGTTTCAATAGAAAAAGTGTGACGGTTATATTGCCGGAAACGTTCGGCAAAGTGTGTAGAGTTTGCCAGGACAATATCAGATTTGGCGGCCAATAGCGGTTCAAGTCTCACCCCGTTCTTTTTCCAATAGGATTCTCCAATGACGAAGTCTCTGCAATAATAGATGGAAAGAGATGGGGTTAGGTACTCCTTTAAATATTGGCTGCGATAGATATCCGTATCTATCAGATGTATATAATTATTGAAGTTCAATTGAGCCGTTATTTGACGGATATAGTCTGCTATTTTCCGGTTATTGATTCTGTTTATCCAATCGAATAGGCAAGTAGTCGGTAATCCTCCGACCGGCAAGACGCAAAATGGGCAGTCTGCAATCCACATATGTTCGTTAATTTGACGGATGGGAGAGGCCTGTTTCTTTATCACATCCATCCTGCGAGTCCAGGCTTTATTTTTATTTCCCCGTAATCGGTGGAATAATCCATCGGGGTATTGATGTATAAAACCCGGTTATTTTTCGAGATCTCCAAGGCCGTATTTTTGATGGTACTGCCTATTTCGATATCCCAAGGTTGTAAGCTGGTAATGATAAAGTCGCGATTCTTCATGGTGGTGTTATTTAGATTTGACGGTTGATTGATATAGTTTTAACAGTTCACGGGCTGTCTGTTCCCATGAAAAACATTTGGCACGTCCGAGCCCATAAGCCGATTGTTTTTGATAGTATTCTTTATCCTGTTCCAATAAAAGGAGTTGGGCTGCTATCGATCGCTCGTTTGTCGGGTCCGTCAGAATAGCGCCTTCTCCTCCGATCTCCGGCATGGATGAGGTGTCGGACGTTATTACTGGGATGCCGCAAGCCATTGCTTCCAGCAAGGGGATACCGAAACTTTCCCGCAAAGATGTATAGAGAAAAGCGAAAGCACCATTGTATATAAAAGGCAAATCGATATTGGGGATATATCCCGGCAGATACAGGTAAGGGCGTATATTCTCCAAACCTGTTTCTTTTAGCATCTCATCTACAAATTCCGGTTTCAGGTCTGCGATTAATAGAGGGCGCTTCTCTTTGGATTGTTGCAGATACGAATAATATGCTTTCAATGTACGGGGCGTATTTTTCTTAGGATCTGTATTCCCTAAGAAAAACAAATAGCCGGTTACCGGTATGTATTTTTGTGTGACTGTTTCTATGTTGTCCAACGGCTGAAAATGATTACTAAAACCATTATAGATAGCCATAATCTTGTTTTCCGGCAAATGAAGCGTTTCCCGTATACGGTTGCATTCGAAATGAGATACGGTGATTATTTTTCGGCATTTAGGCAAAATGCGAGGCACAACCAGACGCCTGTAGCACCTTCCCATATTTTGGTATAAGGATTTACTGCTGCCCTGTCTATTCTCCAAAAAAATAATATCGTGAAGAGTCAGAATCAGAGGAACCTGAATACGCAAAGGAGCAGTATTGCTTGTGCAATGGAGTAAATCCGGTTTACACTTATTTATCGCACGCGGTAATGCCCATTGTTCCCAAAGCGGATAGGTCGGACATTTCACTTCGATGATATGTACATTATCCGTTTCTCCCAGGCAGTGATCTGTTCCCGGACTTACAAAAATGAAATATTCATTTTCTTTATCGATCTTCTGCAGTTCCCGGACGGTTTCGAGGACTACGAAATCCATTCCGTGCTTGTTCGGGCGAAAAATGCGTTGTGCTTCTATTGCGATTTTCATTTTGTCGGGTTTTATATTAATTGTTGTCGGATGAATGATCACCGTGTACCGTATGAATAAATTTTTTGTTTGCCCCTCTCAGGCGGAAAAGATTGAGGAACATTAAAATGAACAGAAGCGGCAGGCTGATGATGCTTTCTGGAAACGATTGTCCACCAGATAATCCGGTATCGCCATGAAAAATGAAATGATCAGTATGAATGTGATTCCCCACCATTTAAGAGATAAAGACCAATCGTACCAAGTTGTTACAATTGAAAATATCACCAGAAAACCAAATAAGATTATTCGCGGAGGCATCATCCATTGCAAAAGTTTGTCACAATAATCCCAGTTGCCTGAGAAGAAAGCTTTGGGGAGCTTCCATAAGCCGGAAAACAAATTCGTGAATTGTGTAGCGATCCATCTGCGTCGTTGTTCGTAGAACTGTCCTTTCTTTTCGATTTTTTCATCATAAGTATAAACGTCTTCCAGAAATTCGATATAGATATTCTGTGAAAGCAACATGCTTTCAAGTTGTTTATCCACTCCGACATGAGTCGCTTTATAAATGTATTGTATAAGCCAATCATAATCGAAAGCCATGCCGGAACCTATCAATGCGGAGGAAAAGCCCAGGCGGGTATGCCCGGAACGGAAAATGGAATTATTTATCTCTTCGCTGACCGCATCCAGAACGGCTGTATTGGTATTCCTGTTTTTGGCAACTCGATGTGTTTGTATGGCGAGGCAGCGGAATAATAGGCATCGTTCAATTTATTCAGGAAAGATGCGTTCACGATGTTGTCCGCATCCATGATTACGACCATGTCACATTTTTCAGTTTTTGTACTCAGGTAGTCCATGGCGAGACGGAGCGCATTCGTTTTGGTACTTTGGGCATATCCAGCTTCCAATACTGTGATGGATGGTAATGCTTTGAGTGTTTGAACAGTTCTTTCCCGCATTTTGTCGGTTATCACGATAATCTCATACATATAGGAAGGGTAATCCTGTTCCAAAAATGAACAAACAGAATTAATAATGACTGCATCTTCCTGGTAGGCAGGAAATAGAACGACAAAGCGATGTTTCTTCCGGGCAGGAGGATATTTGTTCCTTGTCTTTTTCAGTGAAGCCAATGAAAAAATGAAAATATACAATACTGCTATCAGAAACAAAAGAAATACGATTGCATCTGCATATTCTATCAGTTTATCCCCATTGGAGAACCACCATTTGTTTATTTCATATTCAAAATCCATGCTATAATATGTTTGTATTGGGTTCTAATTTTGTTTGTCCTGCCAATTCATTGTCATACGATTTTCCTAAAACAAGAAAAGTCTGAAATATATACGCGATATATCCTGTCGGGTACTGCCAGAAAAAATTATTGCCGTATGCACTGAGCATGATACCCCATAGACCGCAATTCATGGCTATCAACATGCCTTTCAGCTCCCTGTTTCGTATGCGGAACATGATCAGATAGGCACTGTATGTAATGATAAACAATAAAATGACGATATGCAGGCATAATCCGACGATCCCAAACTGTACCCAAATATTGACATAGTGTGAGTCTGTCGGTACCTCGGTTGTAAAACGGCGGGAAAAGCGTCTTCCTTCTATGCCTGCCAACCCGACTCCTTCTCCGAATGGTTTATGAACCATATATTCGGCAAGTCGTTTCTGATTTGCTTTCCTGACCAGATAAGAAGCGTCTTTTTCCGGATGAAAAGCTGTGCGCATACGATGTATCTGCCGGTTTGAATCCCAAATATGTGTTTGAGCGAAAAAAATATAAATAAAAAGTAAACAGATTGCTCCTCCCACAATATAGCGGACATTTTTATTAAGCAGGATAAACATGGCTAATCCTCCAAGTGGGACGATCATGGCGCCGCGTGTACCGGACATTATTAGTCCATAAGCAGCAAGTAGAGACACGAACCTGTAGTAATACCGGAGCTTCTTATTGGACATATAAAAAGATAAAATCATAAAAACGACTGCTGCCATTCCCATATTGGAACCAAAATTTCCAGCATCCGAAAAAATGGAAAAGTAACGGATTCCACTTGGTAAAAGATGTGTTTTATAGCTTTCACTTCTTATTAGCCAGGCATTTTCTCCAGCATCAAACCCTATATAACGTTGTATAAGTGCTTTAGCGATCGCTATCAAGGTGAAAATGGATAACAGGAATAATATTCTTTTGATATCCAACACTCTGCTTAATAGCAAGGAGGTTAATAACACCAATAGCGTAAAATTGTAAAAAGAATTGCGAGTATATACCCAGGCTTCTATGACTGCGGATGGATTGAACAACTCAAAAAACACATAGATCATCCATACAAGGGATATATACAGTAGTTTATTGTTGGCTCTTTGCCAGGGTATTTTCCCTCCGCATAAAGAATAGAGGAAAATACATACCAATAGAAATATAATAAAAGCATCCATCATCACACTGCTGTTTTGGATATTCACATAACGTAATATCCCGATGAAAAAATAGTTCAATGTAAATAGGGTTATAAATCCCCAGTAGGGTTTATTAAGCACGGTAACGATGTAAAAAGTAAGAAAAGGAACTATCACGACAGCTGCCGCCATCAACCATATTTGTTGTATTAATGCATAAGCTAACAGTATAAGCCCTATAACCAATAGCGGATAGGGGCTGAAAGATTTAGTATCTTCTTTTATCCCTTCCATATTTATGATTTATTGGCTGTGAGACCGAATTGATTGAGCCGGAATGTCAGATTCTTCAATCCTGAATAGGGAGGAAGCTGGCCGGTAAAATCTTCTACAAATTCTCGTTCCGCACGGTTTAATAGCAAATAAAGAGGTTTGTCCTTGATCTGTTTTCTGAAATGTCCTAAAAGCTGGGTGTCACTGGTTGTCCATACCCGGCAGGCATCTGCTACTAACAGGTTGACTTGTGCTTCCTGCAACAAAGCAGTGGAGATGGGATAATCTCTTAGTGGAGGATATTTGACTATCAGGATATCGGGGCTTTCCTGTCCGTATGGAGGCTCGTAAATACTATGAATGCTATTGGCTTGAGCATATACCATCGATTGTGAATTGTAGTCTTTACCATAAGATATTATTTTGACAGTGAAACCCAAATCCTCCCAATATTCCTGTAAATAGGATGCAATAAAACTTTTTCCTTCCTGCTCTCCGAAGCTGATCAAATTAATGATTGAGGTACGGCCGAGTTGCAAGAATATATTTAATTGATTGCAACAATAAGCTGCGACAACCCTGTTCGAGGCCTTTGTAAATCCCCGGTATTTCAGATTGATGTGTCCGGTGAATGCTGCCAGAACCGGAAGACCGGTAAGCCGTCTGGCACGGTCTGCATCCCGTAGGGTACGGTCCAGTAATTCTATCAGCAGATTAAATCCGATAATAAAAAGTATGCTACCCAAAAAGGCGGCTATAACCAGTAAAGATCGTTTACTTTTATCACTCAAGATAGGGAATGTCGGTTCGGAAATCAACCTTAGCGTTGCAGAGGTGAGCTGTATATCCTTCTGTTTCATTTTAGCCATGTTCAGTGCATGCAACATTTGCAGATAGGATTGTTCCAACACTTTGATTTCGCGTTGTTGCCTATCTATTTGTGTCCCGATGGGAGAGTAAATCTTATACTGTTCGTTGTAAACCTTTCTTCTTTGGTCCAAAACATCCAATTCGGCTTTCGCTTTTGTCTTCACGATCGTTTGCCTTAACCACTCGTCTACAAGTCCATCGATTGCAACCCCTTCCTTACTTTCTTTATAGCTGTTTATCATTGTCGTCAAGGAGGATATTTTTTGTTCGGCGCTTCTTAATTGCTCTTTATATTTTAGAAGATCGGTGTTTTTATTTTGCATCTCTTCCGAATTGAATGTTTCAATCTCGGTTATTTTTCCATTGATCGAAGATATTTCATTCAGAGCTTGAATAAACTCATCATTGGCTTTCACCAATTTTGTTCGGATATTCATATATTGTTCCATTTTTTGAATGACTTTGTCCGCACTTTCGTGAGCCCTCCGGGTCGCTTCGTAACGGTTTTCAAATTCTGAATATGAGTTAGCTATAGCTTTGGTCTGTTCCGGATAGTTGATGACACTGTTTGCGACATTATAGTTGACTAGATTATCTTCCAGGCTTGACAGTTTTGCTTGCTGTCTGTTAAGTTCTTTTTCATAATAGGCAACGATGTCATTTGTGGTTTTATAGCGTATGTCTTCATAGGCGGCTCGCAATTCGTCATATATGAGTTTGATTGTACTTAGTGTGATGCCCGGATCTGTTGTCTGGTAGGAAATTTCGATAAGATCGCTGTTGTCCAGTCTTTTTGCGGTGAGGGAAGACAGCTTGTTGTAGCTATAAAATGGCCCGTTGCCGTTAAGTATGCCATATAAGAAATTTTCAGGATCGTTTTTCATGTATTTCATGAAATTGTCGATTGTTCTTTCTTCAGAATCTTTGTCTACTAATTGCAGCAAGTCTTCAGGTATGATTTTTATTAGCTCTTGGTAATTTTTGGCACGTATATAAACATTGTCTTCATCAAGGTTGCCGTGGACAAGATTTATAGCGAGTAGTTTGATTGCAATATTTTTCTGTATACCTTTTTCCTGGGTCAACTTGACAAGGTTATCGAACATATTCTCTACAGATTTCCAATTGGCCGGTTGCTGATCGCTATTTAAACCTGTGTCGGAGACAATGCCGGTGTAGATTGTTGCTTTTACGGTGTATGTTTTAGGTATAAAGCGAGAAAAATAGATAACCAACCCGTGACAATAACGGAGCCAAATATCAGTTGATATCGAATCCGGTAAAGGAAACGTATTATGTATAATGTGATATTCATTATTTTTCCTGGCTGCTTCTGTTGATAATCTTTACATTCGTAAGCATCTCCAATAGTGTGACGGCGTTATGTAAGGCGGCACGGCCTTCTTGATAGGTAATCACAGCACTTGAACGGCGTCCTCTTTCAAGAGAAAGGGCGGTAATATCTATTTTCCCGTTAATAAAATCCTGTTCGGATATTTTCATTTGGGCGTTGTACAACGCAGCGGCATCGGATTTCGCTTTTAGTGTCGCCAATTGCTGGAGTACATTGTTGTAAGCCTGTAAAATCATCAATTTTCGTTCTTCTACCGACATTTCATATTCGGATTGCAGTTGAAGATATTGTGCTTTTTTAGCCTTGTTTTTTTGTTTTCTACTCACCAAGTCACCGATCGGGATACTAACAGATACTCCTGCATTATATAAATTCTGGTTATTTCCTATGTCACTGATTATGGGATTTCCATCTGTGGAAGAAGTAGAATAGAGATTATTCCGACCGTATTGGTATGTACCATGCAATCTCAGGTAACTAAGCCATTCCCGTTGGGTGATTTTTCTTTCCGCGTTTACCTCATCCCGTTTCGCTTCATATATTTTGACGGAAGGATGTTCATAGACGGATTGAAGAAACACTGAAAGGGGAGGTAGTTGAACACGTTCGTAATCATCCAACATAGCCTGTATGGAATCGGAGTCGGACTTGGCTCCGACTTCTACAATTGTCGCATTGTCCGTATAGCTTTTGCGTTTTTGCGCCATGCAATGCATAGAGCTGAATATCAATAATAATATAAGTGTTGTTTTCATGATGTTCCTCCGTCGGGTTTAGACATTTTCCTCCTGAATAAAGGCTGTAAAAGTCCGGATGATTATTTTCATATCCAGGCTGAAAGAAAAAGTCCGGGCATATTTAATATCCAGTTGTTTACGCTCTTCTGGAGACAGACTGCCTCCATTCCCTCGCTTCTCAACCTGCCAAAGGCCGGTTAATCCGGAAGGGGCCATGAACCGTTCGATATAATTATCGGAAGTTAATTGTTCAGCCTCGTAGATAGGCAATGGGCGGTTTCCTACGACAGACATGTCACCTTTTAGAATATTGAATAATTGCGGAAGTTCGTCAATGCTGTATTTTCGAATAATACGGCCTACGCGGGTGACACGCGGATCGTTTTCCATCTTAAAAAAAGTATTGGCACGTTCTGTCGATTTATTTTTTAAATAATCATGCTCTGTTGTGCTAAAGTTATCGGAATATAGAAGGGAACCTGCCGATCGATCATTCGCTAATGGTACCTGCAGTACTGCAGAGGTAGAGGGGCCAAGCCTCTCTACCTCTGCGTTATACTGATTTTGCGTCTTATATTCAGCCAATCTTTTATCTGCGTCAGGATACATGGACCTGAATTTATAAAAGTCGAATATTTTGTAACTGCTGCCTACCCGTTTGGATTTATAGACAATAGGACCTTTGCTTTCCAATTCTATAGCAATAGCCGTTATGGCGAAAATGGGAGATAAGCATAGTATGGCCCCCAAGGATGCGGCGATATCAAAAGCCCGTTTCCAAAGAGGGAGGTGGAAAGAGTATAATCGGTCCGGCTCTTTGTCTTTCTTGTCACAGATTGCTTTTTTACTCAGGAAATCTTCTGCGATAGCGAGTAAACGGAGCAGCTCTTCTTTAGTTATGCTTTCTGTGATGACACAATTGACCCCTACTTTTATATATGCGATCTTTTCTTCTTTATCCAGGAAATTCGCAAATAAAATAATATAGGCGGTAGAATAGAGCTTTCGTAGTTTCTGGATTGTCTCCAAGTCTTCCCTGACATCGTCCTTTTCTAAAAATATGCAAAAGTTAACAGGATCCACATGTACCATAGCCTGACAAAACTGTGTAAGTGTCGGACATTCTACCACGCGTCGATTTAAGGCTCTCTCCAGCCTGCCAGGTAGTGAAGAATGATTTCCAAAGAAGATATATTCCATATCAGTTATTTTACAAGTCTTTTAATCCTGATTCTTAACTCTTCGGGATTGAATGGTTTTATTATAAAATCTTCAGCTCCTTCTTCCAGTAGGCGTATTCGTGTTGAACTGCTTTCTTCGCTCGATAATACTAAAATTGGGATGTGATTGAAAAGGTTGTTCCCTTTTAAATAACATACGAATTCTTCACCACTCATCTCCGGCATATTCAAATCAGAAATTATACCGTCCGGAATATTTCCCTCGTTCATCCATGAAATGGCTTTTACTGGATTTCCATATACACCACTTGATAGGAGCTGGATAAATAGATCATGATGATCTTTGCTATTTCCGGCTTGTCATCAACAATTAGAATCGACTTCATTATTGGCAATTTTGCGTTACCCTACAATTATTTGACTTTAAAACTCGTTGGACTTCTCCACTATTGGCTTTATCATTGAAGAATGTATAAAATACAAAAAACTCTGACCCACCTTGGAAGTCGGGTAGAGTTAGATTCTATAAATTCATTGGAATAATATGTGTCTTTGTGAATATGCCAATGCAAAAGTAGAGAAAACTTTTGAAAATTAAAGTATATTGAATAATATTTTTGTGAGAATAACGGTTTGCTTGAGGTTTTTCCGGTTTATTGTACCTTTAGTCGAAGTTTGGTTGGTGCTTTTTTGTCTGTTTCGCGTATAAAAAATAAGAGAGTGTGTCGAAACTATCCTGTTCCCGCGCCCCTCGCGGGATCGCATTAAAACCAGCCCTATAGAAGTCTGATTGATAGGGCCTGTCCTTTTGCGTCCCCGCACTTGATGCGGGGACAAGGAGATTTTGACACACTCTCTTATTTTTATTCTTCAACTTGTACCTTTACGATCACCTTACGGATATTGCCCTGACCGATGCCGGGTGCATGGCCGTCTTCAGGGAAATAAATGGCGAACTGTCCCGGGTAGATCTTGGTGTAGGCTGTAGGACGGTCAATATAGAAAGCGATGTCTTTTTGCTCGTTATAAGGAGTCGATTCTTCCTGTAGCTCACATCCCGGTTTCCAGCCGATTTTCTCCACACCCAACAGGGGCATCTGGATGTCGATGTATTTTTTGTGTGTTTCGATAGCAGCATCTTTCTTTTCTTTACCGAAAATACTGACGACGCTTACATATAAACGAGAACCTTCCAGTTCATACTTACCATCTTCCACCTTAGAGAAGTCCGTAGATTTTAAATAGTCGAATGCTTGTTTGAATAGAGGATGCAGGCATTCGATTTTTTCTGTGTTGTTTAATGAATCAAGTATCATACGTCTTATTTTTTAATTCGTTCATTCATTTGATCATCGGCAAAGGTCGTATATTCGAATGTTAAATAATAGCCCCTTTCTGCAAATAATTCTATTAAAATCAAAGAATATTTATTTAGTTACGAAATAACCGAATAAACCGTATCTTTGTTATACTAATGAAACAAATTTGACATTTGAACGCGATATGAGAGAAACAGAAACAAAGGTATTGCCTGTTCTTGAAATGAGTTGTGCCGTTTGTGCGGCGAGTGTGGAGAGTACGGTACAGGCATTGCCTGGTGTGGAGAAGGCAAGCGTGAATTTCGCTGCGGGTACGTTGACGGTGACTTATAATCCGTCTGTCATCACTTTGAAGGCTATGCAAACAGCTGTACAGGCTGCCGGATATGATTTGATAGTCGATGCTGAAGATCCTGTAGCCATGCAGGAGGAGATGGCTAGAAAACATTATAAGATATTGAGGAGGAATACGATAGGTGCATGGGTGCTGTCCATCCCTTTAGCACTTTTGGGGATGGTGTTTATGCATATGCCGTTTGCCGACTGGATCATGATGGTGTTGGCATTGGCCATTATGGTCTTTTTCGGACGCTCGTTTTATGTGAGCGGCGTGCGGCATGGCCCTGGGGGGAAAAGCCAATATGGACACATTGGTCGCACTCAGTACTTCGATCGCTTTTCTGTTCAGCCTTTTCAATACTTTATGTCCCGGATTTGG